>Ga0209023_10000400_pt1 | contig 67862 bp, 57 predicted proteins | sample LakOneMetagenome_FD_187468 | JGI IMG/M metagenome (GOLD analysis project Ga0209023, IMG submission 187468) | Freshwater and sediment microbial communities from Lake Erie, Canada (SPAdes) (version 2) | ecosystem: Environmental > Aquatic > Freshwater > Lentic | place: Lake Erie, Canada...
TGGGCGTGCAGGGCGGCCTGATGCAGTCGATCTCGCACGGCTTCGTGTCGGGCGCGATGTTCCTGTGCATCGGCGTGCTGTACGACCGCGTCCACTCGCGTGAAATCGCCGACTACGGCGGCGTGGTCAACACCATGCCGAAGTTCGCCGCCTTCGCCGTGCTGTTCTCGATGGCCAACGCCGGCCTGCCGGCCACCTCGGGCTTCATCGGCGAATTCATGGTGATCCTGGGCGCCGTCGAATTCAACTTCTGGACCGGCCTGGCCGCGGGCACCGCCCTGATCCTGGGCGCGGCCTACTCGCTGTGGATGGTCAAGCGCGTCGTGTTCGGCAAGATCGTGCACAAGCACGTGGCCGAGCTGACCGACCTGAACGGCCGCGAATTCGCCATCCTGGGCGTGCTGGCCATCGCCACCCTGTGGATGGGCCTGTACCCGGCGCCGATCGCCGAGACCCTGCAGGTGTCGGTCACCGACCTCCTGCAACACGTCGCAGTCAGTAAAGTGCCTTAAATAAGCCATGAACGAAATGAACTCTACCTTGCTAGCGGCGACCGACACCAACCTGGCGCCGGTCTATGCCGAAATCTTCCTGCTGATCGCGGCTTCCGCGATCCTGCTGATCGACATGTTCCAGAAGGAAGGCAAGCGCACCCTGACTTACGCGCTGAGCCTGCTGGCGATCGCCGGCGCCGCCGTCTTCAGCTTCGCCGACCTGAACAGCGGCGCCACGGTGGCGACCTTCAACGGCATGTACGTGTCGGATCCGATGTCCAACCTGCTCAAGCTGGTGACCTACGTGGCCATGGCCATGACCCTGGTGTATTCGCGCCAGTACGCGGGCGACCGCGCCATGATGTCCGGTAACCTGGGCGGCGAGTTCTACGTGCTCGCGCTGTTCTCGATGCTGGGCCAGATGATCATGATCTCGGGCTCGAGCATGCTGTCGATCTACCTGGGAGTGGAACTGATGTCGCTGTCGCTGTACGCGCTGGTGGCGATGCGCCGCGACCATGCGATCTCGACCGAAGCCGCGATGAAGTACTTCATCCTGGGCGCGCTGTCCTCGGGCTTCCTGCTGTACGGCATGTCGATGATCTACGGCGCCACCGGCTCGCTCGACCTGGCCACCATCAAGCAGGTGAGCTCGGCCGCCGGCGCCAACGCCAACATCCTCGTGTTCGGCCTGGTATTCGTGGTTGCCGGCCTGGCCTTCAAGCTGGGCGTGGTCCCGTTCCACATGTGGGTGCCGGACGTGGTGCAAGGCGCCCCGACCGCCGTGACCCTGCTGCTGGGCGGCGCACCGAAGCTGGCGACCTTCGCCATCGTGATCCGCATCCTGGTCGAAGGCCTGCCGGCCATGGCCTTCGACTGGCAGCAGATGCTCCTGGTGCTGGCCGTGCTGTCGCTGGCCGTGGGTAACATCACCGCGATCGCGCAGACCAACATCAAGCGCATGCTGGCCTACTCGACCATCGCCCAGATGGGCTTCGTGGTGCTGGGCATGATGACCGGCGTCGTGAATGGCGACAATAGCAATGCCGCGGCCTCGTACAGCGCCTCGATGTACTACACCATCACCTACGTCCTGACCACGGTCGGAAGCTTCGGCCTGATCATGATGCTGGCGCGCGCCGGCCATGAAGCCGAAACCATCGCCGACTTCAAGGGCCTGGGCAAGCGTTCGCCATGGTTCGCCGTCGTCATGACTATCATGATGTTTTCGCTGGCGGGCGTGCCGCCGATGGTCGGCTTCATGGCCAAGCTGGCGGTGCTGCAGGCCGTCGCCAGCGCCGGCATGGTGTGGCTGGCCGTCGTGGCCGTGCTGTTCTCGCTGGTAGGCGCGTTCTACTACCTGCGCATCGTCAAGACCATCTGGTTCGACGAAGCCGCGGATACCGCCGCCATCGCCACCCCGGCCGACATGCGCGTCGTGATGTCGATCAACGGCATCGCCGTGGTGCTGCTGGGTATCGTTCCGGGCTGGCTGCTGGCAGTGTGCTACAGCACCATGCAGGCCACCCTGGCCAAGTAAGAAACGCCTTGGATTCCTCCCTGGCGTCCTGGCTGGTGGTCGCGGTAGCACTCGCGGCCGCCAACCTGCCTTTCCTCACCGAGCGCGTGTTTGGTTTCATTCCGATGAAACCCGGCACGCTTGGCGACGGCACCTCGCGCACGAAGTCCCTCCCGCTGCGCCTGCTGGAGTTAATTGTTTTATACTTCGTCGTCGGCTTCCTGGCGCGCACCCTGGAATCCCGGATCGGCGGCGTGTTCGCGCAGAACTGGGAGTTCTATGCGATCACCGGCTGCCTGTTCCTGGTGCTGGCGTTTCCCGGATTCGTTTACCGCTATCTTCGCAAGCACCGGTAGGGTGGTCGGCTTGGCCGACCGCGCGTCCAACTTCCGGATGAGCGGTCGCTACGTTCATTCGAACGCTGGTTGAACGCGCGGTCGTCCGCAATTCCGGGCATTGCCCGAAATTGCCCCGCCCACCCTACGAAACCCCAAAACGGAGCTTGCATTGACGATCGATCTGACTGAAACCCGCATCGACGGCGGCGTCGCCTACGACGGCCCCTTCCTCAAAGTAGAGCGCGACCAGGTCCGCTTGCCCGACGGTTCCACCTCCCACCGCGAGTTCATCCGCCACCCTGGCGCCGTCGTGATCCTGCCGCTGCTGCCCGACGGCCGCGTGCTGCTGGAACGCCAGTTCCGCTATCCGAATTCCCAGGTTTTCATCGAATTCCCGGCCGGGAAGATCGATCCGGGTGAAGAACACCTGGCCTGCGCCAAGCGCGAGCTGGAAGAAGAGACCGGCTACACGGCCGCCAGGTGGCGCTTCGTCTGCACCATCCACAACGCCATCGCGTATTCCGACGAGCACCTGGAATTGTTCCTGGCCGAAGACCTCACCGCCGGCCAGCAGAAGCTCGACCAGGGCGAGTTCCTGGAAACCTTCACCGCCACCGTGCCCGAGTTGCTCGAGATGGTCAGGCGCGGCGAGATCACCGACGTGAAGACCATCATCGGCAGCTTCTGGCTCGAGAAAATCCTGTCCGGCAGCTGGAATCCCGCTTGACCGATGAAACTTCTGCTGGCGCTCGTCCTGTGGTGCTGGGCGCTGGCGGCATCGCCAACTGCGGCGGCGGAGCGCACGCCATTCCAGGCGCGCTGCGAAGACACCCTCGGCGAAACCCTGTCGGTACTGACCGGCATCCAGAACGGTTTCCGGATCGATAACACGGTCGGCTACCGCGGGCTGACGGCCATGAAAGGCGGGGCGCGGCGTAGTCAAGCGGTGCTGGGCCTGACCCGCACCGAATCGCGCGTGATGATCAATGTCGGCGGCCGCCTGTTGACGGACCCCGCCAGCGGCTACGAGTGCATCGCGCCGCACATCGAGATCCGCCTGACCTACCCGCCGATAGTGGTCTTCATCAGCCGCGAGTTCCGCCCCGGTTCCTGCGCCTACGAAGAAGTGCTGGCGCACGAGATGCGCCACCTGAACACCTACCTCGACTACCTGCCCAAGGCGGAAAGCAGGGTCCGGCTCGCGCTCGCGCGGCGCTTCCAGGACAAGCCGCTGTACGCGCGCATCGGCCAGGCGCAAAACCTGCTCCAGCGCGAAATCGACCGCGGCTGGATGCCCTATATTAAAAGCGAGATGGCAAAAGTCGAGGCCTTGCAGGCGGCCATCGATTCGCCGCAGGAATATGCCCGCCTCGGCAAGGTTTGCAGAGGTGAGGTACAGTCATTGCTTCGACCTGTACGTAAAGCCAAGCAATAATGACAAGCCCAGCAGTTCCCTTGGAAACAAGCCGTTCGCAGCGCTATTTCGCGTTGCTCCCGGCCGCCGGGGTCGGCGCGCGCATGGGCGCCGCCAGTCCCAAGCAATACCTGCCCATCGCCGGCAAGCCGATGCTGCGCCATGCGCTCGACGCCTTCCGCGCCAGCCCGCTGGTCGCCCACACCTACGTCGTGGTCAGCGCGGACGATCCCGTCATCGACGGCATCCTGCCATCGGACGGCGTGACCGTGCTGCGCTGCGGCGGCGCCACCCGCATGGAATCGATCCGTAACGGACTGCGCGCGCTGCACGGCAGCATCGACGCCAACGACTGGGTGCTGGTGCACGACGCCGCCAGGCCCGGCCTGGACGCGGAACTGATCGAACGCCTGATCGTCGAAACGGGTAACCACCCGGCCGGCGGCCTGCTGGCCCTGCCGGTAGTGGACACCGTCAAGCGCAACAGCGCCGGCGAGGTCGCGACGGTCTCGCGCGACGGCCTCTGGCTGGCGCAGACGCCGCAAATGTTCCGCTACCAGCTCCTGCTGAGGGCGCTCGACGCCGCCACCGACCCGTCCGCGATCACCGATGACGCCAGCGCGGTTGAAGCGCTGGGACTGGCCCCCAAGTTGGTGGAAGGGCATCCCCGCAACCTGAAAGTCACGCTGCCGGCCGACATCGCGATTGCCGAGATGTACCTGGCGGCTTATAGAACCCAAACGAACTGAATGACCATGGCACAAGCATCCTACAATCCCCATCCGCCGTTCCGTATCGGAACCGGCTACGACTGCCACGCACTGGTCGAGGGCCGCAAGCTCATCGTCGGCGGCGTGACCATCCCGCACCGTCTCGGCCTGCTCGGCCACTCGGACGCCGACGTGCTGCTGCATGCCATCATCGACTCGCTGCTGGGCGCGGCGGCGCTGGGCGACATCGGCAAGCATTTCCCGGACACCGACCCGATGTTCGCCGGCGCCGATTCGCGCACCCTGCTGCGCGAAGTGGCGCACCGGGTGGTGGCCACCGGCTACACCATCGGCAACGTCGATGCGACCATCATCGCCCAGCAACCGAAGATGGCGCCGCACATCCCGCAGATGATCTCGCGCATCGCCGAAGACCTGGGCGTGTCGCCGCAGCAGGTCAACGTCAAGGCCAAGACCAACGAGAAACTCGGCTTCCTCGGACGCGAAGAGGGCATGGCGGCGGAAGCGGTGGCGCTCCTGATCCGTGCGCCGGAAGCGGGCTGATAGATGACTGTCTGACATGTGCGTGCATATGCACTATAATCTTCGTGGTGGACATGCCGTCCATCCGACGAGGAGCCGCACATGAGCACGCAGCACAACGAGACGATGACCCCGCGCGCGGCCTGGATGCTGATCCTGGCCGCCAGCACCATCCTGATGATCACGATGGGCGCCCGCCTGACCACGGGCCTGTTCCTGTCGCCGATCAATACCTCCACCGGCCTCGGCATCGCCTCGATCAGCTTCGCGATGGCGATCGCCCAGCTCATGTGGGGCGCCTCGCAGCCGCTGTTCGGCGCCATCGCCGACAAGTACGGCCCGGCGCGCGTCATCGTGATCGGCGGCCTGATGCTCGCCATCGGCACCGCCGCCACGCCCTTCGTGTCGTCCGAATGGGGCCTGATCCTGACCATGGGCGTCCTGTCGGCGGCCGGCGCCGGGGCCGGCAGCTTCTCGATCCTGATCGGCGCCACGGCAGGGCGCCTGCCCGCCGAGCGGCGCGCCTTCGCCTCGGGCTTCATCAATGCGGGCGGGTCCTTCGGCCAGTTCGTGTTCGCCCCGCTGATGCAGGCGATCATCGCGTCAAGCGGCTGGGTCATCGCCATGCTGACCATGGCCGCGACCACCTTGCTGACGATCCCGCTGGCGCTCGGCATGCGCAAGAAGCCGGCCGTACCCTTGGCGCCAGGCGCGGCCGCCGCGCCGGTTGCCCCGGCGGCGCCCGGCATCTCGCTCGGCGAACAGCTGCGCCAGGCCATGCGCGACCGCAGCTACCTGTGCCTGCACCTGGGCTTTTTCACCTGCGGTTTCCACATCGCCTTCCTGGTCACCCACCTGCCGCAGGAAGTCGCCCTGTGCGGCCTGCCGGCCGGGGTCTCGGCCACGGCGCTGGCCCTGATCGGCCTGTTCAACGTGGCCGGCAGCCTGGCGGCCGGCGCCCTGGCCAACCGCTACCGCATGAAGTCGCTGCTGGCCATCATCTACGGCAGCCGTGCGGTGCTGATCGTGCTCTACCTGCTGGCGCCCAAGACCGCGCTGACCTTCTACGTGTTCGCCGGCGCGCTCGGCTTCACCTGGCTGGCCACGGTGCCGCCGACGGCCGGCCTGGTCGGCAAGCTGTTCGGCATGCGCTACCTGGCGACCCTGTTCGGCCTGACCCTGCTGTCGCACCAGATCGGAGGCTTCTTCGGCGCCTGGCTGGGCGGCCTGTCGTTCGTGCGCTTCGGGGACTACACCTGGATGTGGTACGCCGACATCCTGCTGGCGCTGGGCGCCGCCCTGGTCAACCTGCCGATCCGCGAGGCGAAGGTGGCGCGCCCGGCCTTGGCGGCGGCGAAGGGCTGAACGGATGGCGCGCGAATCCTGGGCCTATCGCGAGCTGGCGGTGGAATCCTTCGTCGATCCGCGCAGCGGGCGCGTGGCCGTCCGCCCGGTCTCGGGCCAGGCCTATGCGACCTCGCTGCGGGTGCAGTGTTCGCGCGCGCTGGCCGATCCGGAGCGCTATCCGGTCGGCACGCGCTTCCTGGTGTCGGCCAAGCTGACCGACCGCCAGGGCGGCGCGCCTTACCTGTACGTCTGGCACGGCGACCCGGTGGTCGTGATGAGCAAGGCGGCGCTGGCGCGCTTCCTGGGCGAGCGCAAGCGCCTGCGGCTGTGAAGCCTCAACGCGCCAGGTCGCGCTCGACCACGTCGAGGAAAACGGCGGTGCTCCAGCGCGCGCTAGTGACCGGAATGTCCGGACGGTAGAACTCGCCGTTTCCGCGCGGGCGGTCGACCCAGAGCTTGGTGGGCACGACGACCTGTCCCAGGCCGCCCGGCAGCACCTCGAGGCGCACTTCCATGTAGGTGGAGTCGGCCGAACTCGGCGCCCCGATCAGCTTGGTATTAGAGAAGAGCTTGAAGTAATCGATGGCGTCGAGGCAGGCGCTGGCGCAGTTGCCGGGGACGATCACGTAGACCGGGCGGGTAAAGGGGGCGGGCGCCGCCGCTGCGGCAGCCTTGCCGTCCTCTTCATCCTTGTCCTTGAACACGAAGTATGGCCGTCCGGCCGCCTGCGCCGCCAGCATGCCGGCTTCCTTCTTCGCCCACCACTGGGCGCCGTCGGGGCGGCCGGCGACCGCTTCTTCGTCCTTCATCTTGCGGTAAAAAGCGATGTTGCCCGGCGCGGCGCGGTACCAGATCTCGACCTTCGCCTTGCTCGCCGCGTCGAGCGCCTTCAGCCGGCCTTCGCCCCACAGCGCGGCCGCGAAATCACGGCTCCACCATGAGCTGCCGCCCTGGTTGCGGCGCAGGTCGATGACGACGGCGTCGGCGTCCAGGAAGCGCGCGCGCTGCGTGCGTACCTGCTGGTAGATGGCCTGGTAGGCGGCGCGCTCCTGGCTTGAGGGCTGGAAGGTCGGCATGGCTACCCAGAACAGGTTCTTGCGCGGTTCGGTGAGGCCGACCGGCAGGGTGTCGCCGTACATGCTGTCGCGGCCCCAGTCTCGCGCCGCGGGCGGCATGGCGCGCCAGGCCAGCGCGCGCTCGGTGCGGCGGCCATCGAGTTCGAACACGCAGCGCTGCGGACGCTGCACGAACGGGTTGCCGAAGTCGACGAACAGGTTGCGCGCCTGGCTCCACCACTGGCCTTCCTCGCGGATACGGCCGAACCACGGGAACAGGTTCTGCTCCATCAGGGTGCGGGCATCCTTGCCGTCGCAGGAGACGATGCGTTCGCCCGCCTGCGCGCTGCCTTCTTCGGCGCGATGGACGAACAGGTCGCCGCGCCAGGCCGGCACGAAGCCCGGCCATTGTGGCGGTTTGATGTCGTCGATGTCGAAGGTGGGATACAGCCCGGCATGGCCGTCCTGGATGCGGCTGCTGAACGCCAGCATGGCCGCGGTATAGCCGGCGCCGTCGGCTACCCGGGCCGCCAGCGCGCCGGCATGCGCGCGCGCCGCTTCGAGGTTGGCGAGAAAAGCGGGGTTGTGCGGATCGTGGGCGCCCGCGTGCTCGGCCAGGGTGACGCGGTAGCCGGCTTCGATGTCGCGCACGGCGGCGGCGCGCCACTCGGCGGCTGAGGCGGGCAGGGCGGGGGCGGCCAGGACCTGCCCGGTGCTGGCGACGGCCAGGGCGGCGGCAAGGAAAGCGGTTCGAAGGCGCATGGTGAGGCGGCAAGTTTGGAGGACGCTTACTCTACACCTCAGGGGGCCTGCGGAAATGCGTGGTTTGTCACGCGGGGCGGGTCGCGGCACGCTCATGCGAAAATGGTTACTATCGGGTTTGCGAGCACACTGAACGTTAAAGGGAGTACCATGGCCACACGAAACATCGCCGTGATCGTCGGCAGCCTGCGCAAGGATTCGTTCACCCGCAAGGTGGCGCACTCGCTGATGGAACTGGCGCCCGCGGGCCTGCACCTGGAGATCGTCGAAATCCGCGACCTGCCGCTCTACAACCAGGATGACGAGACCGACAACCCGCCGGCCGCCTTCACGGCTTTTCGCGAGCGTATCAGGCAGGCCGACGGCATCCTGTTCTGCACTCCGGAATACAACCGCTCGGTACCGGGCGCGCTGAAGAACGCCATCGACGTCGGCTCCCGTCCCTACGGCAAGGCGGCCTATGCCGGCAAGCCGTGCGCGATCGTGAGCGTGTCGCCGGGCGCGCTCGGCGGCTTCGGCGCCAACCACCACCTGCGCCAGATGCTGCCTTTTCTTGACATGCCCTGCATGCCGGCGCCGGAAGCCTATGTCGGCATGGTGGCCGGCAAGTACGACGGCGAGCGCCTGGTCGACGAATCGAGCCGCGCCTTTTTCCAGACCTTCATCGACAGCTTCGCCGCCTGGATGGAACGCCATGCCGGCTGAGCATCCGATCGCGATCCGCGGGCTCGACCACATCGTGCTGCGTGTGGTCGATGTGGACTCCATGATCGCCTTCTACGGCGAGGTGCTGGGCTGCCCGGTCGAGCGCCGCCAGGACGAGATCGGGCTGATCCAGCTGCGCGCGGGCAATTCCCTGATCGACCTGGTGACTGTGGACGGCAAGCTGGGCCGCGAAGGCGGCGCCGCGCCCGGCAGGGAGGGGCGCAACCTCGACCACCTGTGCCTGCGCGTCGAACCTTTCGACGAAGCGGCGATCCGGCGCCACCTGGACGCGCACGGCGTAGCCGCCGGCCCGGTCGAGTCGCGCTACGGCGCCGAGGGCGAGGGTCCTTCGATCTACCTGCTCGACCCCGAGCGCAACACCGTCGAGCTCAAGGGACCGTCCTACCGATGAGCCTGCGCGAGCGGCCCCGGGATGTCTTCCTGCCGGTCGAGCACGCCGGCCTGCCCGATGGGTGGCGCGCGCGCCTGCACCGGGTGATCTTCGGTATCGATACGAAGGCCGGGCGCGCCTTCGATATCGCGCTGGTGGTCGCCATCCTGCTCAGCATCCTGGTGGTCGTGCTCGACAGCGTGCCGGTGATCCGTGCGCGCCATGCCGACCTCATGCGTCTGCTGGAATGGGGCTTTACGCTGCTGTTCACGCTGGAGTACCTGGCGCGCCTGGCAACCGTTCGCCATCCGCTGCGGTATGCCATGAGCTTCTACGGCATCATCGACCTGCTGTCGGTGCTGCCGACCTACGTCTCGCTGCTGGTGCCGGGCAGCCAGGCCTTGCTCGACATCCGCATCCTGCGCTTGCTGCGCGTATTCCGCATCTTCAAGCTCACGCTCTACATCGAAGAGTACACGCGCCTGGCCGAGGCGCTGGCCGCGAGCCGGCGCAAGATCATGGTGTTCCTGTCGGTGGTCCTGATGGCGGTGCTGATCCTGGGCACCGTCATGTACGTGGTCGAAGGGCCGGCGCACGGCTACACCAGCATTCCGACCGCCATGTATTGGGCCATCGTCACCATGACCACGGTCGGCTACGGCGACATCACCCCGCACACGACGCTCGGCAAGGCGATCGCCTCGTTCATGATGCTGCTCGGCTGGGGCATTCTGGCGGTGCCGACCGGCATCGTCACGGCCGAGCTGTCGGCGCGCCGCTCGGACCGCCGCCATGGCGCGCCGCGCGTCCCCCGCAACTGCCAGGCCTGCGGCAGCGGCGGCCACGCGGCGGACGCCAGATTCTGCAAGGATTGCGGCGCCGCACTGCCGGCGCCCGAGGCGAAGCACTGAATCGCGACTACCGCACGTTTGGTCCATATCAAACGCCGGGCGGGCTGCGTCTTTAGCCTACTAGCTTCGTTCCCCGGCCTGCATCGTCGGGGCGAGCTTTTTCCTTGTAAACCTTTTCAACCATAAATGAGGTCCGCATGTATCCCTTTTCCCAAACCCCGGCTGTGCGCTCCCACATGGACGCGCAAACCGCCTTCCTGAACGACATGTCCAAATCGGTGTTCCGTTCCTTCCAGCAGATGTGCGACCTGAACATCCAGCTGGTCCAGACCCTGGTCGAAGAAAGCACCCTGGCCGGCAAGCAGGTGCTGAGCGCCGACCGCCAGACCGAACTGATCAGCGCCGCCGCGTCGCGCGCCCAGCCCACCACCGAGAAACTGCGCGCCTATCAGCAGCACATCTCGCGCCTGGCCGCCGAGTCCCAGGTCGAGATGGCGCGCGTGACCGAGCAGCACGTGCAGAACACCACCCGCACCGCCCGCGAGCTGGTGGATGAAGTGGCGCGCACCACCGCCGAGGAAACCGAGCGCAGCATCCGCAACCAGCAGGAAGCGCTGCGTAGCGCCGCCGATCCCTTCAAGCGCACCGACGGCGATGCCCGCCCGGCCAGCAGCGGCAACGGCGACATGGGGCGTGCCCAACATGGCGCCCAGCAGCAGTCGGCTGGCAGCCAGGGCAACCGCCCGTCCGGCGCGGCGGCGCACTGACCGGTAGCGGCGCTCAGCGGACGGCCGCCACGGCCGCCGCCGGCGTCGCGATCGCCGCCTGCACCGGGCGCCCGGTGCTGCGCGGCGCAAGTCCGAACAGCGGCCGCAGGAGCGCTACCCGACGGACCAGTTCGAAGCCGGCAAAGCTGAGGCTCAGGGTCAGCACGATCAGCATGATCGCCTCCAGGCCAGGAGCGAGGCGCAGCGGCTGCAGCGTGTGCGCGAGCACCACGATCACGGTCTGGTGCAGGATATAGACCGGAAAGATCGATTCGTTCAGGTAGCGCCGCGCGGGGCCGTCGCGGTCCAGGTGGCGCGCCGCGAATCCGCAAGCCGCCACCATGGCGCTCCATGCCAGCAGCGCGTACATCGCGTACACGAAGGGCCGCAAGATTTCCACGGTCGGCCGCGCGATGATCGCGTAGGTCACCGCATTCCACATCACCAGCAAGGTCCAGCCGGTGCCCGCGATGGCCAGTGCCGGCCAGCGCAGGGCCGGCAATCGCGCCCAGAAGCCGGGCACGCGGGCCACCAGGGCGCCGAGCAGGAAGGGCAAGAAGGACATCGCGTGGTTATACCAGTCGCCCACCACGCTGTGGTTGGTCGGGAAGTGCTCGACCAGCGCGATGCGGGCGAGCGCCAGCACGGCGGCCGGGACGGCGACGATCTTCCAGCCGTGCAGCAGGGCGCCGATGCCGGCTGCGATGCGGTCGAAGCGCGGCCCCAGCAGCGCGACCAGGCCGCCCAGCAGCATCGTGTAGATCCACAGGTAGGCGACGAACCACAGATGGTTCCAGGTCGGCAGGATCAGGCAATCCTCGCGGCAGAAGCCCCTATATGCCTGCACGTACAGCCGCATGAAGGCGCCGTAGCCGTCCGCATAGCCGAGCTTCTCGACGACTTCCAGGTAGGGCTGCGGCGGCACGATCACCAGCATGCCGAACAGCAGCGGCACCAGCAGGCGCAGGCTGCGCCGCCCCAGGAAGGTCCGGGCGCCCAGCTTGCGCAGCATCAGGCTGGCGCCGGCGCCGGCCACGAAGAACAGCAGTCCCAGCCGCCAGGGCGAGGACAGCATCATGAAGGGTTCCGGACCGGTATTGGCGAAGGGGCTTTTCACGTGCCAGTCCCAGGTCACGTAGTACATGCCCACGTGGTAGAAGACCAGCACGAAAAAGGCCAGGATGCGCACCCAGTCGAGGAAGTACAGGCGATTGGCAGCAGCTTGAAGTGTCATGGCTCGCTCTCGTTGTTGTTGGAGATGGCGCCAGCATGCCGCGCGGGCGCGCCCCAGGCGAGCACCGTGGGGCGAAACGGGCCTGGGAAGGGGCGGAGCGGATTCGCTTGCTGCGGCGGCGAGGTCGGCCGTACACTTGGCCGACATTGACATGCGGGAGACGCCCGTGAAAAGGATGGCATCGCTTGTTGCCGGGATCGTGAGCATTGCCTGTTGCGCGGCGCATGCCGGAGAACGCGCGGGCAAGGCGCCGGAGCCGCCCCCGGATCGCGAGACCATCCAGGCCTGGTATGTCGAGGCCCAGATGGGGGACCCGGAAAAGCAGGAACGTATCGCCGCGCTGTATCTCTCGCCGGGGACCCGCGTCACGCGCGCCAAGCGTGTGGAGGCCGCCGGCCTGCTGGTTCAGGCTGCGACCAGCGGACGCCGCCAGGCCATGCTGCTGCTGGCGGATGCGCTGGACAAGGGAGCGCATGGATTCAGGAAGCTGCCCGAGGCCGCGCGCTGCTGGTCAGCGGCACCCAAAGGATTCGAGGAGCGCCTGGCATGTCTGCGTCTGACCGATTTTCGCGACCCTGCGGCCAGGGTCGACTGCGGCTTCCTTGGTGGTATGCGCGCGGATCTTCCTCCCGCCACGCGCAATGCCGTCGCGACCCAGGTACGGGTCTGCATGGCGAACAAGACACCGACCCTGCTGGTACCCGGCCCGCCACCAGGAAAGGAAGACCTGGAGCGCTACCGAGCGTATGCGCGGCACGGCATCCGGCTGCAGACCACCGGCGATGTCTACGATGAAGCGTCCGAGAAATACCGTATCGAATTCGACACCGCGATGGTCGCGGCCATCGACGCCGAGCGCGGCAAGGGCTACATGGAGAAGCTGTCCCGAGAGGTCGAATTGCACGTGAAAAAATGGCGCGAGCGCAACAAGTGAGGGGCAGTCCGGCGCGTCGGCCTCAGTCCCAGGCGACGGGTTGGCCGCGCGATCCGATCGCCTGCTGGTGCCGTCTGGCAGGCAAGTGGTACGAATTGGCCGACTGAGGGCTTGCCTGGCGTCGCCGCTCAGGCGATTCCGTACTTCCTGAAGATCCTGCGTTGGGTGCGGTCCGCAACCAGGGCCGCCATCGCCATCCGGTAGCGCTGGGCTTCGGCCTCGGCGATATCCAGCGACCCGGCCAGCCAGGCCTGGGTCGAACGCACCGTCCGGCCGAGAACGAAGTGCCGTTCCGCGCCGCGCATGCGCAGCGAACTTTGGACGATGGCGCGTTCCCCGAACACCGCATCGGCCATGCCGCCCAGCAGGTAGCGGTGGATGTCGTCGATCGACGAGGCCTCGACCAGGTTGCGGAAACCCAGTTCATGCAACATGGCGGCTTGGGCGCCCCCGCGCAGCAGGGCGATGCGCTTTCCCGTCATCTGTTCGGGGTGCCCGACGTCGAAGCGGCTGCCCCGCTGCGCCATGAACAGGTATTCTTCCTTGTACACCGGGGCGAGCCAGCGGAACTGCGCTTCCCGTTCCGGTAGCCGGGTCAGCGGGAAGATGGCCGTACGCGGCATGGTCGTGGCCACCAGCAGGGCGCGCCGCCAGGGCACGAAGCTGATGTCGGTCGGCACCTGCAGACGCTCGCACAAGGCATCCACGAGTTCGCGCAGGACGCCCGGCTGTTGTCCGCCCGGTTCCATGACGAGCGGCGGCAGGTGCGTCGTCACGATGCGCAGCGGCGCCAGGGCGGCCGTCTCCGCAGCGGCTCCGCCGCCGGTTGCCAGGCCCAAGGCCAGCGCCAGCATGTCCCGTCGATCGACCAAAGCTGCATCCTCCCCTGTCAGTTCGGTTCATCCTAGCGCAGCGCCGGCGGACACGGCGCATTCTTCACGCCGGCTGCAGCGCCGCCACCAGCACGCTGCGGTACTGCCGGCTGCACGGCACGCAGGCTCCGCTGCGCAGCACCAGCTCGCAATCGCCCTTGTCGAGCGGGACGATGCGCAGCACCGCCTCCGGACGCACCGCCGCACGCCGGTGGCAGCGCACGAAGCCGCCCAGCTGCGCCAGGAGTCCCGCCAGGGTCTGGCGCAAGAGCGGCGCGCCCTGCGCGGTGTGCAGCGCCACGTAGTTGTCGGCGGTCTCCAGCCATTCGATGTCGGCCACCTGCACCACGCGTGTGGCGCCCCGTTCCGTCACCAGGAGCTGGCGCGGGACCAGGCCAGTGGGCCTTGCCGCTTCGATCTCCCTGGCGGCGAGGCGCGCGCGCAGGCGCTCGACGGCCCGGCGCAGGCGCGCCCCGTCGAAAGGCTTGAGCAGGTAGTCGATCGCATTGGCGTCGAAGGCCCGCAGCGCATAGGCGTCGTAGGCGGTCACGAACACCACCAGTGGACTGGGCGCGGGCAGCGAGGCCGCCAGGTCGATCCCCGACAGCTCCGGCATCTCGATGTCGAGCAGCATGGCGTCGGGCCGGAACTCGGGCAGCAGGCGCAGCGCCTCGATGCCGTCCGCCGCTTCCGCGATGGCCTCGATGCCGCTTTCCTGCACCAGCATGCGGCGCAGGCGTTCGCGCGCGGGGCGTTCGTCGTCGACGATCAGGAGGCGCATGGCAGCCTCAGTTCGCAGCGCACGCCGCTTGGGGCGAGTTGGGTGAGCGACAGGCCGGCGGCGGGGCCGTGCAGCGCGGCCAGGCGTGCGCGCAGGTTGTCCAGGCCCAGTCCCGGGCCGGCGGTCCCGCCGCCGGAATCCAGCACGCCGCGGTCGTCCTCGATGCGCAGCACCAGGTCGCCGTCCTCGCGCGCTGCATTGATCTGGATGCGGGTCGGCTCGCGTTGGCGTTCGACCGTGTGCTTGAACACGTTCTCGAGCAGCGGCTGCACGCTCATGGCCGGCAGCCGCACGCCCAGCACCTCGTCACCGATCTGCCACGCCACCCGCGCGCGGCCGTCGTAGCGCTCCTCCATCACCCCGGCGTAGGCCCGCGCCAGGCGCAGTTCTTCTTCCAGCGTGGCCTGGGGCCGTTCGCCCAGGGCCAGCGCGGCGCGCAGCATGTCGGCCAGCCGCACCAGGGTGGCGTCGGCGCGCGCGACATCGGTATGCATCAGGGAAGAAATCGTGTTCAATGCGTTGAACAGGAAGTGCGGCTGCATCTGGCGCGCCAGCGAGTGCAGCTGCGCCTCGCGCAGCAGGGCGTGGGCCTGTTCCGCGCGCAGCCGGGCGCCAAGCAGCTCGCGGTAGGACAGCAGGCCGAAGCCGATGACCGAAAACAGGCCGAGGAAGACGGTGAGCTTCATCGCTTCGTACACGAAGACTTCGCCCCAGGGCTCGTGCTCGTAGCTGGCCCCGGCAAGCCCATACACGGCATGACGGATGCCGAACACCAGCGGCACGAAGGCGATCCAGAACAGGGGCAGCGTGGCGGCGTGCAGCGCGAACCAGCGCCAGGGCGTCGCGATCAGGTGGTCGTAGCGCGCCGTGGCGCGGCGCTGCGCCACCAGCAGCAAGGTCGCCACGCAGGCCGACGAGCTCTCCCACAGGACCGGCTGCCACCAGGCGGTGCCGCCGTCGCGCCGGAAGTCCTCGACGGCGACCAGCACCAGCAGGGTCCAGAACAGGAGCCATGCGATGGCGGCGGCGATCTTGCTGCGGGTCGGATTCATGGGCTGGCTGCGGTTGGGATGTCCGATCTTCCAGCATCCGCCCGCGCTTGTCAAAGCGTCACGGATGCGTCAGTTGCCGCCGCCAGTCGGCTGCGCCCCGCGTTCGGCGTCCAGTTCCTTGCGCATCGCCTCGACCCCGGCCATGTACTCGGCCACCGTGGCGTCCGGGCTGGCGCGCAGTTCCGGCGGCAGCAGCACGGCCATGTACAGTTCGTCGGCGACGCGGCCGTGGCGCTGCTGGTTCACGATCAGGACCAGGCTTGATGCCAGCACGGCGACCACGGCGCAGACGGCGCGCAGGCGCCGGCGCAGCGGCGGCTTGATGGTGGCGAGGTGGAAGTAGATGACGCCGGCGACGGTTGCCACCGCCGCGTGCGAGGCATAGCGGGTGAAGAATTCGAGCGACCAGGCATAGGCGACGACCGCCGCCAGCAGCTGGAAGCCGATCAGCGCCGCCATGCCGCAGCCGAAGATGAACAGGTGCCGCCCCAGGCGCGTGTAGCGCCCGAACAGGCGGTTTACGAAGGCCCACATGCAGCTCCATAACAAGGCCGCGCCGATGCCGGCCGCCGGCGCCAGCACGTAGTTCAGCAGCTCGAAGGGCTGGGCGTCGAACAGCCAGGTCGCGAACAGGGCCACCAGTCCGGTCAGCAGCACGCCGGCCACGCCCGGTCCGACGCCCTCGAAGCCGTGCATGGTGCGGTCGAGCAGTTCGGCCGGCACCGGGAAGTCGGCCGCCCGCACGCGCAGCGAAGTGTGGCCCATGCGCACCACGGTGTCGCCACCAAGTTGCAGCTGCTGCACCCGCTTGCGGCCGTGGTTCAGGCCATTACGGGTGCCGAGGTCGCGCATCACGAGGCCGCCGTCCGGACCCTGCTCGATCACGGCGTGGTGGGCGGCGGCGTATTCGTCGTCCAGCACGAAATCGTTGTCGTAGGCGCGGCCTACGCGGATCGGCAGGGTCGCGGCGCGGTGCCGGTGCAGCACCTCGCCGTTGCGGGCCAGGATCTCGACGGTCCAGGGGCCGCTCACGGCTTCTTCTCCTGGTCCTGGGCCGGCGCGGGGGCCGGGCGCCGCAGGTTGCGCCCGAACGAGCCGAGGAAGGCGCGCGTGACGCGCATGCCGTTCTCGTACGAGACGCCGGACACGTCCAGCCGGCTCTGCAGGCTCGACTCGGCCGCATTGGTGCTGGCGGTGAGCAGCGTGAAGTTGTACAGGCCCTCGAACTTGCGGTAAGCGCGCACGCAGGTGACGGCGCGCAGCGGCAGGGTGCGGGTATGGACGAAACGCTCGGTGCAGACCGGCTTGGTCAGGCGCTGGTCCCCCGCGCTGCCCAGCTGGGCGGTGCCGAACAGGCGGCTGGCCAGCGCCGCGAACGGCAGGCGCGCCAGGTTGTCGGAGCGGATGTACTGGTGGGTCATCGACACGTGGCCGGTCTGCTGCGAGGACGACACATAGATCGCCGACTCCATCGCGCAGCTCATCGAGTCCGAGGTATAGGCCGTCTCGGCCTTCACATTCGAGCGCCCCCAGCAGCGCAGCTGGCCCGATTCGCGCACCGGCACCAGGTAGGGGCCCATGCTCTTGATCGCCAGCGGCTCTTCCAGCAGGCGGTCGACCATGGCGCGCTGGTGCTCGAGCAGCTGGGCCGCGATCAGCGGATTGAAGTCTTTGGGTGGCGCGGGCTGGGCGGCGACGCGGCGCAGCAGCTCCTGCACGTACCTGACCGGCACCAGGAAGCTGACCGATTCGCCGTCGCGCCGCTTGGACACGTTGACCCCGGCCACGGTGCCGTTGCCGGTCACGCTGGGGCCGCCGCTCATGCCGGAATTGATCGGTCCCCCGAACATCAGTTGGTCGTAGAAGCTGCGCGTGACGACGCCATTGTAGGCGCCCTCGGAGATGGCGAAACCGAGGTCGAGCGGATTGCCGAGCGAGTACAGGCGCTGGCCCTGGGTCAGGCGCGCCGGACGTTCGGGTACCTTGAAGAAGCCGCTGCCGCTGCGGTCCACGCGCAGCACGGCCAGGTCGTGCAGCACATCGACCGCCATCAGCTCCACCGGGCCGCTGTTGCCGTCGGTGTCGACGTATTCGGCGGTGTAGACGTCCGGGTCGAGCGCCATTTGCGACACCACGTGGTAGTTGGTGACCACCAAATTTCCGGTGCCGACCAGGAAGCCCGAGCCGACCGTGGACTGGGTGCGGCCGTTCTTGAGCAGCATGCGGATCTGCAGCAGGTCGCCGCGGGCCGACGCGTACAGGTCCTGGGCCGCCGAGGAAGGCGGCGGCAGGGCGTCCTGGGCGTCGATTTCACCGGGTGCCGGGGCAGGCGGCGTGGCGCCGGGCGGCGCCGAGGGCGGCAGGTGCGGGGGCGGGGCCGGCGCTGTGGCGGCGCTGGCGCGCGGTGGCCGGCTGGCCTGGTCAAGCGGTGCCGTCGCCGCGCCCGTTGCGAGGCAGCAGAGCAGGAAGGCGGCAGCGGTCCGTTTCATGCAATCCAATCATGGCAAGGAAGAAGCCTCCATCTTGCCACCGGAAGGCGTGCGCGTGCGCGCGGTATGTCATAGGTAGGGTGGTCGGCGAAGCCGACCACCCTACAACAGCAATCAGCCCGCGTCGGCCGGCGCTTCCGCCGTCCCCATCATGTGCCCCAGCTTGGCCTGCTTGGTATTCAAATAATGGTTGTTGAAGGCATTGCGGTTGACCAGCAGCGGCACGCGCTCGGCCACGCGGATGCCGAGGCGGGTCAAGGCGTCGATCTTGCGCGGGTTGTTGGTCATCAGGCGCAGCGAACGCACGCCGAACTGCTCCAGCATCGGCTTGCACAGTTCGTAGTTGCGGGCGTCGGCGTGGAAGCCCAGCTGCAGGTTGGCTTCGACCGTGTCGGCGCCGGCTTCCTGCAGGCGATAGGCGCGGATCTTGTTGAGCAGGCCGATGCCGCGTCCTTCCTGGCGCAGGTAGAGCAGGATGCCGCGGCCTTCTTCGGCGATGCGCTGCAGCGCGCCCTCGAGCTGGGCGCCGCAGTCGCAGCGCTGCGAGAACAGCACGTCGCCGGTCAGGCATTCGGAATGCACGCGCGCCAGCACCGGCTCGCCGTCGCCAATGTCGCCCAGCACCATCGCCAGGTGCTCCTTGACGGCGGCCGGCGATCCGGTCGAGTGCTCGGTAAAGGCGTGCAGCGTGAACTGGGCCCAGGGCGTGGGCAGGGCGCAGGACGTGACGTATTCGAGCAGCTGGTCGGGAGCGCTTGGGGCGGAAGTGGCGGAGGTGGCAGGCATGGTGTTCTCGTGTTTCTTGCGTAGTGCACTAACCGTCTAGTTTACCGGAATTAAGCTTCTTCCGTGCGGCTGCCCCCGTGCAGTTCGCTCGGTCCGGCTGCCGGGCCTTGCCGAGGTGTGTTACGCTGACGTAACTGTTTCCGCAACGAGCCCAGCATGGACAGACTTCCCCCTGCCGCCACCCGGCGCCGCAGGCGCGGCCTCGGCGCCTGGCTGGCGCTGGCCTTTTCGCTCCTGACCGTGATCCTGACCCTGCTGCTGGTGCAGGTGGTCGAGCGCTCATCGACGGAGCAGGTCAAGGACAGCATCGGCCACAGCCTGGGCGAGCTGGCGCGCCAGACCGCCGACAAGCTCGATCGCGGCATGTTCGAACGCTACCGCGAAGTCGGCCTGATGGCCGGCCGGCGCGACCTGCGCGACCCTGCCATCCCGCTGGCCGAGCGGCGCCGCATCCTGGCCGACATGCGGGAAACCTACGGCTACTACGACTGGATCGGCCTGACCGCCCTGGACGGCAAGGTCATCGTCGAGGCGCGCGGGCTGCTGGAAGGCGCCGACGTCTCGCAGCGTCCCTGGTTCAGGAATGCGCTCGAGGGCGTGCACGTGGGCGACGTGCACGAGGCGGTCAAGCTGGCCAAGCTGCTGCCGAGCGAGAACGGCGAGCCGCGCCGTTTCGTCGATGTCGCCTTTCCCTTCGCCGACCTGGGCGGCAAGACCGCCGGCGTGCTGGGCGTGCACCTGTCCTGGCAATGGGCGCGCGACGTCGAGCGTTCCATCATCGCCCCGGTTCAGGAGCGCGGCCGGGTGCAGGCGCTGATCGTGAGCCGGCAGGGCGTGGTGCTGCTGGGTCCTCCGGGGCTGCAGGGCAAGAAAATCGCCACCGAGAGCTTGCGCCTGGCGCAGCAGAAGAGAACCGGCTACCGCGTCGAGAAATGGGACGACGGCCTGTCTTACCTGGTCGGCTACGGCGCCACGATCGGGCGGCGCATGTATCCGGGCCTGGGCTGGACCGTGCTGGTGCGCCAGGACGTGGACGACGCTTACGCGCCCGTGCGGCGCCTGCGCGAGCAGGCGCTGTGGAGCGGCGCGGCGCTGGCGGTGGTGTTTTCGCTGGCCGGGGTCCTGGTGGCGCGCCGCATCACCCGGCCGCTGGGCGCGCTGGCCGAATCGGCCGAACGGCTGGGGCGCGGCGAGGCGGTCCAGCTGGTGCCGAATGCCAGGGACTATTTCGAGGTGCAGGCCCTGTCCACGACCCTGAACCAGCTGGTCGGCGACCTGGTGCGACAGCAGAGCGAACTGCGCGACCTGAACGCCACGCTCGAGCAGCGGGTCGAAGAGCGCACCCGCGACCTGGAACGGGCGCTGGCCTCGGTGCAGGCCAACGAGCAGCGCATCAACGCCATCGTGGAGGCGGCCCAGGATGCCTTCATCGCGGTCGACCAGCGCGGCATGATCCTCGACTGGAACCGCGCGGCCGAGCGCATGTTCGGCTGGCGTCGCCATGAAGCGGTGGGCTGGCCGCTGGCCGAACTGGTGCTGCCGGAACGCTACCGGGCCAGCCTCGGCCAGGCGCTGAAAGCCTTCCGCCGGAGCGGCCACCTGGCCATGCTCGACCAGCGCCTGCAACGCGTGGTGATCGACCGCCACGGACGCGAGTTCACCATCGAGATGACGGCCGGCCTGGCCGGGCAGGGCGACCAGGCCTTCTTCAGCGTCTTCCTGCACGACGTCTCCGAGCGCAAGCGGGTGGAGCAAATGAAGAACGAATTCGTCTCGACCGTGTCGCACGAGCTGCGTACGCCCCTGACCTCGATCCAGGCCTCGCTGGCGATGCTGGCCGACGGCATGGCCGGCGAGCTGCCGCCGGACGCCATGCGTTTGATCACCATCGCCAACCAGAGCAGCGAGCGGCTGGTGCGCATGGTGAACGACCTGCTCGACATCCAGAAGATCGAGGCCGGGCAGATGACGTTCGTGCGCTCGCCTCAGCCCCTGCTGCCGGTGGCCGAGCGTGCGCTGGCCGCGATGGAAGGGCATGCGGCCAAGGCCGGCGTCGTGCTAGCGCACGACTGGGACGCGGATGCGGCGCAGGTCGCGGCCAGCATCGACGCCGACCGCATGGAGCAGGTGCTGACCAACCTGCTGTCGAACGCCATCAAGTTCACCCCGGGCGGCAAGAGCGTCACCCTCGGGCTGGCGCTGCAGTCCGATAAGGCCTGCCTCTGGGTCAACGACCAGGGGCCCGGCATCGCGCCCGAATTCCAGGGGCGCGTGTTCCAGCGCTTCGCCCAGGCCGACGGCGCCGACTCGCGCACCCGCGGCGGTACCGGCCTCGGCCTGGCGATCAGCAAGGCCATCATCGAGGAACATGGCGGCACGATCGGCTTCAGGACGGCGCCCGGCCAGGGCACCCGTTTCACAGTGGAACTGCCTGTCGCGATCCAGGCCTGAGCCGTCCCGCGCGTGTCCCGCGCACCTGTCGGCGCCGGCCGGCGCTATGTATGTTTCCGCACTGAGCAGCGCGATGCCGGCGTCTATGCTGGCAGCAAGACTCGGCCATATCGGCTGGTCATTGCAATAGAACATCATGAATACGCCACCTTCCGCCACCCGCGATGCCGCCTCCAATCCTGACCCGGCGGCATCGGTTGCACGGCGCCGGGCCGCGCCCCTGTCGCTTGCGGCATGGAAGCAATTTGTCAGCGTAGCGAAACCCTACTGGCTGGGGGACGAGAAGTACAAGGCCTGGGGCCTGCTGCTGCTCCTGATCGTGTTGATGCTGGTCGAAACCAAGTTGGCCGTGATGCTCAACAACCAGACCGGCGAAATGACCTCGGCCCTGGCCGGCAAGGACAGCGACCGGTTCTGGACCTCGGTGCGGGCCTGCCTGCTGGTGCTGGCCTTCGCGGTGCCGACCTACGCGTTCTACTATTACATGCGCGACCAGTTCGGCAACCAATGGCGGCGCTGGCTGACCGCGCGCTTCCTCGACGGTTACCTGGATGGGCGCAAGTACTATGAGCTGGGCGCCGACAGCGAGATCGACAACCCCGACCAGCGCATCAGCGAGGACATCAGTACCTTCACCGGGCGCTCGATCCATTTCCTGCTGATCTTCCTCGGCTCGATCATGCAGCTGGTGGCCTTCAGCGCCGTGCTGTGGTCGATTTCCCACGTGCTGGTCGGCGTGCTGGCCGTGTATGCCTTGACGGGCACCGTGGTCGCGCTCTGGGTGTTCGGCAACCCGCTGATTCACCTGAACTTCTGGCAGCTGCGGCGCGAGGCGGACTTTCGCTTCAGCCTGATGCGCCTGCGCGAAAACGCCGAATCGATCGCCTTCTATCGCGGCGAAGCGCAGGAACGGGCCCACATCGACGGCCGCTTCGACAAGGTGTTCCGCAATTTCGCGCGCCTGATCCGCAAGCAGTGCTCGCTGAACCTGTTCCAGCGCACCTTCAGCCAGCTGACCCTGGTGCTGCCCTTCATGATCCTGGCCGGCGGCGTGCTGTCGGGTGACCTGGAAGTGGGACGGGCGGTGCAGGCGGCCGGCGCGTTCACGGCGGTGCTGGGGGCGGTGGGCGTGATCGTCGACAATTTCGAGAGCCTGAGCCGCTTCGTGGCCGGCATCGGGCGCCTGCAGGCGCTGTCGAGCCTGGTGCTGCCGGACCCCACGCAGGAATTTCCGTGCGGCGCGGCGGCCGGCAAGGAGGCCAGCCGCATCGAAACCCGCGAAGGCGAACAGCTCAGGATCGACGCGCTGACCCTGATGCCGCCGAGGTCCACGCGGGTCTTGATCAAGGAGCTGAACCTGTCCCTGAAGCCCGGCGACGCGCTCCTGATCACGGGCGAGAGCGGTTGCGGCAAGAGTTCGCTGCTGCGCGCCATCGCGGGCCTGTGGCAGGCCGGCAGCGGCGTCATCCACCGGCCGCCGCTGCAAGAATTCTTCTTCCTGCCGCAGCAGCCCTACCTGCAGGCCGGCACCCTGCGCAGCCAGCTGCTCTATCCCAGCGCAGCCTCGAACCTGGACGACGACGCGCTGCTGGAGATCCTCGACCAGGTGCACCTGCCGCGCCTGGCCGAGCGGGTCGGCGGCCTGGATGCCGAGCACGACTGGGAAAAGCTGCTGTCGGTCGGCGAGCAGCAGCGCCTGGCCTTCGCGCGGGTGCTGGTGCACCGGCCGAAGATCGTCATCCTGGACGAAGCGACCAGTGCGCTCGACAGCAACAACGAAACGGCGCTGTACGCCCGCCTGCGCGAGAGCGGCGCGACCCTGATCAGCATCGCGCACCGCGCGGCGGTGCTGCGCCACCATACCCACGTGCTGCGCCTGAAGGGAGAGGGCGCGTGGGAACTGCAGGAGGCCGCCAGCTACCAGTTCGACGGGCCGGTGGCGGTGGTGCGCGGCACTGGCGGCAGCGTGGCGCCGGGCCGGCAGGCGGCCAGGGTGGCGGCAACCGGATAGCGCTGTCGCGCTCAACGATGCGACAGGACCGTTCGATAGCCGCTAGCATTCGACTACCCAAGACCAACAATAAGGACCGCACCATGACTACTTCCGTGCCGGCCACCCCGGCCTATCGAAGCCCGCCAGGGCCCTTGCATGCGATCTTGCTGGCGGGGACCGTCCCGCTGTTTCTCGGCGCACTGCTAAGCGACCTCGCGTACCACGACAGCTACCAGATCCAGTGGAACAATTTTGCCTCCTGGCTGATCGCGGGCGGCGAGCTGTTCGCCGGCCTGGCGCTGTTGTTCGCGTTGGTCAATCTCATCCGGGCGCCGCGCAAGTCGGGGCGTCCCATGCTCTATTTCGTGCTGTTGCTGGTCACCTGGGTGCTCGGCCTGGTCAACGCCTTCGAGCACGCAAAGGACGCCTGGGCCTCGATGCCGGCCGCGCTGGTGCTGTCGGTCATCGTCACCGTGCTGGCCTGCATCACCGCCTGGATTGGGCTCACCACGCGTCAAGGAGGTGTGCAATGAAACCGACGACGCCCCTGCTGTTGACGGGCATGGCGCTGCTGCTGGGCGCCTGCTCGAACGAAGGCGCCAGCACCCAGGCACGCGGACCGGATCCCAAGCTGCCGGCGCCGGAGCGCGGCCTGCTGCCCGACATGAAGATCGCCGAGCCGGAAGGCTGGGGCAACCAGAAGCCCACGGTGCCGCAAGGCTATACCATCACCGCGATCGCCACCGACCTGAAGATCCCGCGCCAGACCCTGGTCCTGCCCAACGGCGACATCCTGGTCGCGGAAGGCCGCGGCGGCAACGCCGCCAAGCTCAAACCCAAGGACGTGATTGCCGGCTATATCAAGGCCAAGGGCACCTCGAAAGTCGAAAGCGGCAACCGCCTGACCCTGCTGCGCGATGCCGACGGCGACGGCCGCTACGAGATGAAGACGGTGTTCGCGGAAAAGCTCAACGCCCCCTACGGCCTGGTGTTCGCGAACAACAAGCTCTACGTCGCCAACCAGGACGAGCTGGTCAGCTTTGACTACCGCGAGGGACAGACCCGCGCCGGCGGCCCGCCGACCAGCATCGCCAAGCTCCCCTCCGAGATCAACCACCACTGGACCAAGTCGCTCACCATCAGTCCCGACGGGCGCTTCCTGTATGTCGGCATCGGCTCGAACAGCAATATCACCGAGCGCGGCCTGGAGGTCGAACTCGACCGCGCCATGGTGTGGCAGATCGACGCCGGCACCGGCGCCCACAAGCCGTATGCGACCGGCCTGCGCAATCCGACCGCGCTGGCGATGCATCCCGAGACCGGGCAGCTGTGGGCGGTGGTGAACGAACGCGACGAACTGGGACCGGACCTGGTGCCCGATTACCTGACCTCGGTGCGCGAAGGCGGCTTCTATGGCTGGCCGTACAGCTACTGGGGCCAGAACGTCGACACCCGCGTCAAGCCGCAAAAGCCGGAGAAGGTCGCTGCCGCGATCAAGCCGGACTACAGCCTGGGCTCGCACGTCGCGGCGCTTGGCGTGGCCTTCTCGCGGCCGGAGATGGGGCCGAACTTCGCCAACGGCGCCTTCGTGGGCGAACACGGCAGCTGGAACCGCATCCCGCCGGCGGGCTACAAGGTGATCTTCGTCCCGTTCGCCAACGGCCGCCCGGCCGGCCAGCCGGTCGACTTCGTCACCGGCTTCCGCGATGCCGCAGGCAAGACGCGCGGGCGGCCGGTCGGCGTGACCGTCGACCCGCGCGGGGCGCTGATCGTGGCGGACGACCTGTCCAACACGGTGTGGCGGGTGACGCCGAGCCGCTAAGGCCAGGGACGCTTACAGAATCTGCCGGCGCTCCTTGCAATCCGCCGCCGGCGGGGCCGCCAGGACCGGGCTGGCCTGGTTCGGCGACAGCCAGTCGCGCACCCCCTCGATCAGGGCATGCGCCCACATCACGTGGTCGTGGCCGGATGGATAGGCAGTGAAGGTGGCCACACCGCCGCGCGCCACGATCTCGCCCGCCACACAGGCGGCATTGAAATGGAAGGACGGCTCCAGCTCGCCCGCGGACAGGTAGAAGCGCGAGGATGGCCGCGCGCCGCCGTGCTGGGCCGGGCGCACCCCGGGCGACAGCGCGAAGGCGGTGCCGAACACGCCCGGGTTACGCAAGGCCATCGAGGTCGTCCACACGGCGCTGTTGGACGCCCCGCCCACGGCGCGCAGGCGAAGCTCGGGCGGTGCGCCGTACTTCGTCTCGACTGCCGGGATCACGGTTTCGAGCAGGAAGCGCTCGTGCGCCAGGAAGATGGGCGCCGGCGTACCGTTCGAGGCGCCGAGGTAGGTTGCCGCGCGGGTGTCGGAATCGTTCTTGCCTTCCAGCGCGTAATCGACGCCCACCACGATCAGCGGGGCCAGTTCGCCCTTGCGGATCGGCTCGGACAGCATGAAGCCGGGCGCGGTCCCGCCGCCATCGCCGAGATACAGGATGGGATAGCGCACGCCCGCTTTGTAGCCGGGCGGCAGCCACACCGTGACCTTGGGCGCTTCTTTGCCGAAGTCCATCGGCACCTCGTTGATCTTGCCGCGCTGGGGCATCGGGAAGGCGCGCGGCCCGGCTATCTCGACGCCGTTGTTGATGTAGTCCGTCTTGCCGGCGCGGGTGATCGCGTAGCGCAGCTGCGCGCGTGTATCCTGCGCTCGTGGATACTGAAGCACGATCTGGTGGAGATCCGGCGCCACCTTCTTGAGCGGTCGAGGCAGGATCATGCTGCCGGTGACCTGCACCTCGTCGGCTTCGCCCACCCACGAGAGCACCAGTTTGTTGCCGTTGACCCAGGCGGCCGGGCCCGCTGCCGGCAGCCGCGAACGATCCGGCTCGGCGCCCTCCAGCAGGCAAGGCATGGGGTCGCCCGGGCCGGCGCAGGCCAGCAGCTTCTTCGTTTGGGCGTGGGCGGGCAAGGCCAGCAGGGCCAGCAAAGCCAGTCCTGCGGTCCGGGTGCCGGCGGCAGCGTGCATGGAGTCTCCTTCGGTGTTGTTTAACCGAAAGATACTCCATCTAGACAGGGTTGTCTACAAATTCAGGGACGCTGCAGCTTGCCGATGACGCTGGCGACCTTGGTCGTGATGACGTCGACCGCCGGGCCGTTGGCGCCATGCGGCAGGATCACGTCGGCATGGCGCTTGGTCGGCTCGATGAACTGCTTGTGCATCGGGCGCACGGTTTCCAGGTACTGGTTGACGATGCTGTCCACCGTGCGGCCGCGTTCCGCGACATCGCGCTGCATGCGGCGGATGAAGCGCACGTCGGGGGCCGTGTCGACGAAAATCTTCAGCGACATCATCTTGCGCAGGTCGGCGTCGTACAGGGCGAACAGGCCTTCGATGACGATGACCGGGGCCGGTTTCACGGCGATGGTTTCGTTGGAGCGGTTGTCGATCGTGAAGTCGTACACCGGCATGGCGATCGTCTCGCCATTGCGCAGGGCGCGCACATGCTGGACCAGCAGCGGCCAGTCGAAGGCCTGCGGGTGGTCGTAGTTCTGCTTGCGGCGTACTTCAGGAGTGAGGTCGGACTGGTCGCGGTAGTAGTCGTCCTGCATCACGACCGAGACCATGTCGGCGCCGAACGACGCCAGGACTTGCTGGGTCACCGTCGACTTGCCACTGCCGCTCCCGCCGGCGACGCCAATGACAAACGGTTGGAAGGAAATTTCGTTCATCCCCGAATGATACCGGAGCGGCGGCCGAACCGACAGGGCCGGGGGGCGGACTTTCGCTGATCTTGCAGTGCTATTCTGCAGGATCGTATGCGAAATTGTCATTATCTAGCGGCAAGTAGGCCAAGACCCTGCCCCCAAGCCGTGCTCCCCAAAGCCGGTGTGAACGGCTAGCGCAGGTTGCCCGTGTGCCCCAGCGAATAGCGGCCCGGCTGCGGCCAGACGGTCAGGCCGTGCGGCTCGCCGCCGACCTTCACCTGGCGCACGGCGCCATTGCCGGTGTCGATGCGGTAGACCACGTCGTCGAAGCGACCGGCCAGCCACAGGGACTTGCCGTCGGCGGAGACATTGCCCATGTCCGGGCTGCCGCCGTTCGGGATCGGCCAGTGGGCGACGATCTTTTCGCTTGCGAATTCCAGCACGTCGACGCTGCCCGGCCCTTTGCGCTTGCCGTGGATGCGATGGGTGCCGCGGTTGGTGATGTACAGGAACTTGCCGTCACGGCTAGGATACAGCCCGTGGGTGCCCGGACCGGACGGGATGAAACCGACCTGCTTGAACAGCTGGCCGTCGACGACGTGCACGCCGTCCGCCTTCATGTCGGCCACGTAGAAGCGCTTGCCGTCCGGCGAAATGCGCACGTCCTGCGGCATGCCTTTGCGGGCGGTGCAGATCTCGGTGGCGCCCGGACCGCGCGGATCGGCGCCTTCGCGCACCCGCGTCGCGGGCATATTGAGCTTCAGGTAGCCGAGCACCTTGCGCCCGGCCAGGTCGATCTTGGCGATTGCGCCGTCGAACTCGCAGGTGAACAGGGCGTAGCGGCCGTCGATCGAGAACTCCGCATGGTTGATGCCGCCGCACTGCGGCACGTCGATGGCGTACTGCATCGCCATCGTGTGCGGATCGCGGAAGTCGAGGCGGCGGTGGGCTTCGGCGACCACGATCGCGGATTTGCCGTCCGGCGTGAAATACATGTTGTAGGGGTCGTCGACCGGCACGTTGGCGCCCGGCTTGCCCGTGGCCGGGTCGATCGGCGTGAGGCTGCCCGTGTTCTTGCGCTCGGCATTGTTGGCAACCCACAAGGTGCGCAAGTCCCAGCTCGGAATGACGTGCTGCGGGCTGGCGCCTACCTTGAAGCGGTCGACCACCTTCATGGTGGCCGGATCGATCACGCTGACGTCGTTCGAGCGCAGGTTGGGCACGTAGATGCGCTCCAGGTCGCCGCGCACCGCGGCGCTCAGGTGGGTCGGTCCGATTTCGCTGTACAGGTTCTGCGCGACGACCACGGGCGGCATGCCGGCTACGGTAGCGACGCTGGAGGCTTTGGCGGCCTGCACGGGAGCGGGTGCAGGACGCAGGTACACGGCGGCGCCTGCGATGGCTGCCAGCGCCACGACGGCGAGGATGGGTTTCTTGTATCTCACGATGGGTTCGGTTACCGGGATCTGGATGGGTTGGGTTCTTGTGCCGGCAGCCGGGTGCGGATGGCGGCGGTGGATGCCTCGACGATGAGGTCGACGCCGAGCTGGCCGAGCGCAGCCGTCGCCCTGGCGGGATCGCCCTGCACGCCGCCGGCCCGGCCGGCGCGGCCAGCCGTGCCGACCAGGTTTTGCCGGACAAGCGACGGGGCGATTGCCAGGGACAGGGCGGTATCGGCCAAGCCTGCGTGCAGGCCGATTTCAGAGGCGCTGTAGCCCCGGCGCTTCAACTCGGCGACGTAGTGCGTTTGCGTCACCTGGTAATAGTCGGGCAGGGCGTGCACGCGGCATGCGGGTCCGTGACTGGCGCCGGCGGCGGCTTTCTCGAGGTTGGTTTGATAACCACCATGGTCACCAAGGAAAAAGATGTCGCGCGCCCCATGCTGGCAAAGACTGCGCGCCGTCGCGTCGAGCACGGATTCAAAGGCTTTGTCCGGAATCGAAATCGTGCCGGCAAAGCGCATGTGACCGGTGGGTGGGGTGATCGATCCCTCTGGGACATAGGCGACCACCGGGGCCACCAGCGTCTTGCCGAGGCGCTGCGCAATCCTGCCGGCCAGTTCGCGGGCGCGCACGTTATGCTTGCCGAGGACGAGGTGTGGACCGCTCTGTTCGAGGCCGCCGACCGGGACCAGGATCGTGGTGGCGCCCGCGGCGATGCGCGCGGCGACTTCGGGCGAGGTCAGTTCTTCGATGTGGACGCTGTCCGGCTGGACTGCCATGGCGGAGAAGGGACCAGCCAGCACGAGTGCAAGGCAGGCGGACCTGGTCATCGTCTCGAATGGCGTACTGGAAGCGTCAGGCATGCGGTGTCGGTTGCTGGTTAAACCAGGACATGCATGAAAGGCTTCATGCCGGGTTTCTTTTCGTAATTTTAGAGTATGCAGAGCAGCAGAACAGTAAGCAGATCGCAAATTAGCTTGATGTGTTGTGTGTCTGCAGCGCCAGGAGCTGCGTCCAGTCCTGGTCAGCATCGACGCATTGCCTCAACCGCATGTCCTGCATCCCGGAACGGATGCAGGGTGACGGGTCAGCGCAGCTCGTGCAGGGCGATGCCGGCAAAGCCCGGCCAGGCGCCGAAGTCCTTCTCCAGGCGCGGCAGCAGGGCACGCAGCGCGGCCTTGTCGCGGTGGAAGGTGGTGGCCGAACCGTCGATCGGGCGGCTGCCGGTCAGCCGGTACGGACGCGCATCCGGATGCGCCAGCGGCTGGCGCAGCAGCACCAGCACCTGTTGGTCCTCGACCGTGAACAGCAGCATGTCGCCCGCCGCACCCGGCTCGGCGCGGCGGTAGCGGCGCTGGGTCTCGATCGGCAAGGAACCCGCCTCCAGCGCGATGCGCACGCGCTTGCCCTTGGCCGCGCCCCAGTCCAGAAAAGGGATGGCGAAGCGCACGATCTGCCCGGGATCGGTGCGGTAGTCCATCACGGTGACCGCATCCGCATGACGCGCCAGGCCGGCCAGGATCCCGGCGCGGTCGTCCCACCAGAACGGCAGCACGAAGTCGAGCGGCAAGCCGCCGGCCGCTTCGCGCAGCGCCGCCAAGGTGGCCACGTATTCCCGCTCCAGCGCGGCGGCGGGCAGCACGTGTTCCGGCAGCAGGTAGGGCTCGATGTCGAACTGGACGCCCGCCAGGCGCGCCGCCGGCTCGGCTTGCGCGTTGTAGGCGGCATAGGCGCGGGCGCGCGCGGCGGTGACGGCGCGCTGGGTCGGCAGCACCATGTGCGGGTCGCCTTCGACCGCGCTGACGGCGATGCCCTGGGTGCCGGCGCGGCGGATGAAGGCGCCCAGCGCCTGCGGATCCTCGACCCGGCCGTCGTCCAGGGTCACCACGATGAACAGCTCGCCGATGCCCTCGCGCGCGGCCCAGGCCAGCAGCGCGTCGGCCCGTTCGAGCCAAGCGTTGCGGTCCCAGATCCAGGTCGAGCGTGGCGCGGCTACGGGCGGTTCGGGCTCCAGCGCCAGGCTGCTCAATGCCAGCGTGCCGCCGGCGGCCGGGCAGGCGATGACGAAGTGCTGCCACTTGGTGCGATCGAGTTGCGGCGGCAGGGGCAGCTGGGTGCTGGTGGCGCTGCCCGTGGCCGTGGTCTGTCCCATATCTAGCGCGGATTCGCGCGCGGCGCGGGCCGCATCCGCGACTTGCCAGGCGAACTGGCCCTTGCCGGAATAGGATGCGCGCAGCGTGGCGCGCAGGCGCGGCATGGTCCAGGGACCGGTGAGCAGCACGCCGGCCGGGCGCGCGCCGGCACGGCAGATGATGGCAAGGCGTCCGTCCTCCAGCTGCGCGTGCACCCGCTCCTCGACGCCATAGGTGCGCACCTTCATGGCCGCCAGCAGGTTGGTCCGCAACGGCATCGGCTCGGGCGCCGCCGGTGCCTTGGCGCCGCCGTCCGGCACCAGGGTCTGCTCGCTGACGGCGAAGCGGCCGTCCCTGTCGCCGCCCTGCAGCAGGATGGTGGTGGTCGGGGTTGCGGAGCGGCCCAGCACGTGCAGCGTCTCGACCTGGGCCGCGCCCAGGTCCAGCGAACGGCAGCCGGGCAGTGACGAGGTGGCGTTGACGACGAAGCGCAGCTCGCCCTCCGGTCCCGAAGCAGCGGCCGCAGCCTGTCCGTGCGGCGCGGCGGCGGCGGAACACAGGTGCAGGAAGGCGGCGTGGGCGGGAGCGCTCATCATCGATAGGAGGGCGAGAACCAGGCGCGGGGATGTCATTTGCTGGCGCCGCTCTGCCACGTGCCTTTGCGCTTCATGGCGCCCCAGCTGGATTCCTTCTGCAGCGCCCAGCGCAGCAACCCGGTCAGGCGCCAGACCGTGTTCAGCTGGCGGTAGCCGAAATTCTCGAGGACCACGACCAGCCCCAGCATCAGGAGCTGCTTGCCGCGCGGGTAGATGTGAAAGGACATCTCTTCCAGCAGCAGACCCGAAGCCGACAGCAGGATGCCGAGCCCGATCGCCACGAACAGGAAGGCGCCGAACGCCTCCCACGAGATCATCCCGGTGAAGAAGGCCCACAACATGAAGGCATAGCCGCCCAGCTCCACCACGGGACCCAGCCACTCGAACAGCAGCATGAAAGGAAAGGCCACCCAGCCCGGCACGCCGCCATTGCGCGAGAACGGCAGGCCCCAGTTGGCATTCAGGCTCTCGGCCAGGCCGCGCTGCCAGCGGATGCGCTGGTTCTTCAGGGTGTGGAAGTCTTCGGGCGCCTCGGTCCAGCACACCGGGTCGGGCACGAATTCGATGCGGTAGGGCCGGCGTTTCTCGCGCAGCAGGCGGTGCATGCGCACCACCAGTTCCATGTCCTCGCCGATGGTGTCGCGGCGGTAGCCCCCGACTTCGACCACGGCGTCCTTGCGGAACACCCCGAAGGCGCCCGAGATGATCAGCATCCCGTTCATCGCCGACCAGCCCAGCCGCCCGAACAGGAACGCGCGCAGGTATTCGACCACCTGGAACAGCGCCCAGATGTTGTTCGGCAGCCCGACGCTGGTGAGAAAACCGCCGCTCACGGTGCAGCCGTTGGCCACGCGCACCGTGCCGCCGGCCGCCACCACGGTGGGGTCGCGCAGGAATGGCTCGGTGACCTTGGCCAGGCTGTCGCGTTGCAGGATCGAGTCGGCATCCACCCCGCACACCAGCGGATAACGCGAGACGTTGATGGCGGTGTTCAGCGAATCGGCCTTGCCGCCGTTGACCTTGTCGATCACGCGCACGTTCGGGTAGCGCGTCGAGCGGTACACGCCGCGCACCTCGGCGGTCGGGATTCTCCGCCGGTAGGCTTCGGGGAAGGGTAGCAGGGCGAACTCGCGCCGCAGCACCTCGAGCGTGCTGTCCTTCGAGCCGTCGTTGACGACGATGATCTCGAACTCGGCATAGCTCAGCTGCAGCATCGAGCGGATCGAGGCGGCGATGGTCGCTTCCTCGTTATAGGCCGGCACCAGGATGCTGACCGGCGGCTCCAGGCCCGAATAGGCGCGCGGCAGGTCCGCGATGAACAGTTCCTGGCCCTTGATGCGCAGCGAGCGCAGGGCGATCGCGTTCAGCAGCAGGTAGCCGCCGTTCAATGCGATGAAATAGCAGAACACGAACCAGGTAATGAAGTCGGTCAGCAGCTGGCCCCAGTTCGCATGGCTCATGCGGTCTCCTCGGCCAGTACCTGGTCCAGCATGTCCAGCGCAAAGCGGTCCTGGAGCGAGGCGCGCACGGTTTCCAGGTCCGTGCGCGTCAGCAGGGGCAGATCGCGCAGGGCCTGGGCCGCGCGGTAGCGTACCCACCATTGCGGGTCGCCCAGCAGGGCGGTCAGGCGCGCGGCGTCGCTGCGCTCGCCCACCCGGCCGAGGGCGCGCGCGCTCTGTACCCGCACCTGCCAGTCCTCGTGCGCCAGCAGCGCGCGTACGTCCGCCAGGGTGTCGGGCGTCAGCACCCCGCGCAGGGCGGCGATCACCACCGCGCTGGAGCGGCTTCGCAGCGCCGCCGCCAGCACGCCGCCAGGAAGCGTCACGCGCAGCGACTCGGCGATGCGCAGTGCGCGCGGCAGGCGCTCTTCGCCCAGTTGCGGCAGGATGCGGGCGAGGACGGTCGCGACCGGCCCGCCGGCCTGCTGCAGGATGCCGGCCACGTGCGACAGGCCCCAGTCTTCGCGTTCGATGAACAGCGGCGTCAGGTACTCGGCGGCCGCTTCCGGATCGACCCGCACCAGCGCCCACAGCGCGGTCAGCGAGAGCGCGCTGTCCGGGGCGCGCGCCAGCGCCAGCAGCTGCGGCCACGCGGCGCGGTCGCCCAGGTGGCCGAGCACGAGGGTGGCCAGCAGGCGCTCGTCGCGGGCGCCGCGCGCCAGCATGGCGCGCGCCAGCGTGTCGACGCCGAGCCGGCACGCCATCGCGTTCAGGGCTCTACTGGCTTCGCCGCGCAGCGAGGCCTGCAGGTGGGCCCACAGGTGGAGAAAAGGCAGGCGCTCGCGCGGCGCCAGGGCCGGCAGCGCGGGCTGTTCGCCGATGATGATCTGGTTGAGCAGCGGGCGCCAGCGCGCCACGGCGACGGCCGTCCGCCGCTCGCGCCGGCGCAGGGCCACGCGCAGCAGCACGATCTGCAGGGCCAGCAGCAGGGTGAGGGCGAGGGCGATGGTCCCGGTCCAGAGCGCGACGGAGACGAAGGTGTCGCTGGCGTCTGCGGACAGGGCGCGCGGGTTCATGGCCCCGTTTTCAGGAAACGGCGCACCCGGGCCAGCAGTTCGTTGGGCTGGAAGGGTTTGATGACGAAATCGTTGGCGCCGGCGTCGAGCGCGCGCACGGTGTCGCGTTCGGTGTTCTTGGCGGTCAGCATCAGGACCGGCACGCCGGCCCAGTCGGCACGTTCGCGGATCAGCCGTACCAGTTCGAAGCCGTCGACATAGGGCAGCATGACGTCGAGCAGGACCAGGCCGGGCGGCTCGTTTGCTGCGTTGCCGATATGGTCGCCGGCGGCGCGGCCGTCGGCCAGGTGGACGACGTGGTAGCCCTGGCGTTCAAGCATGAAGCGCAGGACCTGGGCGATGTGGTCGTCGTCCTCGACGACCAGCACCTGGGGAGCGGAGGCGTGTTCGTTATCCATCGAATTCGGGTGCAAAGGCGCTGGTGTCAGTATAGCCTACAAGCATCGACGCTGGACACCAAGCCGATGCGGCACGGCTCAGGCGCGGGTCCGCAGCGGGTCGAGCAGGCTGCGCAGGTCGTTGTGGTCGAGTTCGTACATCAGGGCCAGCAGCTGTCCCAGCTCGCCGCGCGGGAAGCCTTCGCGCGCGAACCAGCCCAGGTAGTGGCCGGGCAGGTCGGCGATCTTGCGGCCCTTGTACTTACCGTAGGGCATTTCTCGGATCAGGAGGAGGGGGAGGTGGTCGGTCTGCATCGTGCGGTACTTTAGCAAACAATCGGGACGCGCTAGCATCGAAGCGAGAGGAGGAGATCATCATGGACGACGGATTCGACCTGCAACGCTTCGTCAACGCTCAGGCGCCGGTCTACGACACGGTCGTGGCCGAACTGCGGGCGGGACAGAAGCGCAGCCACTGGATGTGGTTCATCTTTCCGCAGCTCGCCGGGCTGGGGCGCAGCGAGATGGCGCAGCGCTACGCCATCGCTTCGAGCGACGAGGCGGCGGCCTACCTGGCCCACCCGCTATTGGGGAAACGCCTGCGCGAGTGCGCCGCCATCGTCGCCAGTCTCGACGCGGACGCCATCGAGGACGTGTTCGGCCCGCCGGACGACCTCAAGTTCCATTCGTCGATGACCCTGTTCACCGACGTCGCGCCGGACGAGGCGGTGTTCCAGGCGTGTATCGACCGGTATTTCGACGGAGCGCCGGATCGGAATACGCTGGCTTTGCTCACCTAGCCGTAGATCCGTCGTCGTTCCGGCGGAGGCCGGAACCCAAGTTTGTGTGCAAGTCAACGTAGCCGCACTGGGGCACCGGCCTCCGCCGGTACGACGGTCTTGAGAATGACGGGGTAAATACAGCTGCTTGACGCTCAGGCCCTGGCGTACAGGGCCTCGAGCTCCTGTTTGCGCCCCCGCTGTGCAATATGAAGGATCACCGTCTGCCCCAGTTGCAGCGCCGGGTGCCTGGCCTTGTGCCGCGCGAACCAGAACACTTCTTCCAGCTCTTCGTCCGCGTGCGAGGTGGTGACGAGAAGCTGCTCGGGCGGCACGTCTTCGTAGTCGACCGCTTCCAGCCAGGCGTCGTCCGCCGATTCTTCCCAATCCTCGCAACCCTGCCCCCAGGCCAGCAGGTAGCGGCAGTTCGAGCGCGCCAGCTTGCGGCAGACTTCCCAGCGCCACATTTCCTCGCACACCTCGTCCACGACGAGCACGGCCAGGAAAGGCGGGAAGGCGTCCAGCGGCGGTAAATCCTCGTCGGGACGCAGGTGCAGGTAGGTAAGGGTCGGCTGAGGCATGGCAGATTGGTGCGAAAACCCGGATTGTGCCAGATGCGCCGCGCCGGCGGCGGCTTGTTGCGTATAATCGCCGTCAGTTTTGATTTCACCTTAGAAAAGAACAAACATGGCCTCTTCCGACAACATCAGCATGGCGGTGTTCTGCGACTTCGAAAACGTCGCGCTCGGCGTGCGCGACGCCAATTACGAGAAATTCGACATCAAGCCGGTGCTCGAGCGCCTGCTGCTCAAGGGCAGCATCGTGGTCAAGAAGGCCTATTGCGACTGGGACCGCTACAAGACCTTCAAGGCGCCGATGCACGAAGCGAACTTCGAACTGATCGAGATCCCGCACGTGCGCCAGTCCGGCAAGAATTCGGCCGACATCCGCATGGTCGTCGACGCGCTCGACCTGTGCTACACCAAGGCCCACGTCGACACCTTCGTCATCATCTCGGGCGACTCCGACTTTTCGCCGCTCGTATCGAAGCTGCGCGAGAACGCCAAGCGCGTGATCGGCGTCGGCGTCAAGCAGTCGACCTCGGACCTCCTGGTGGCGAACTGCGACGAATTCATCTTCTACGACGACCTGGTGCGCGAGAAGAACCGCGCGGCGGCCAAGCGCAAGGAAGAACTCGACGCCCGCCGCGGCCAGCCGTCGACCCGCCGTCCGAGCGACGACAAGCGCAAGGAAGAACTTGAAGCGCGCAAGGCGCAGGCCCTCGAGATGGTGGTCGAGACCTTCGACGCACTGGTGCTGGAACGCGGCGACACCGGCAAGATCTGGGCGTCGCTGCTGAAGGACACCCTCAAGCGCCGCCGTCCGGACTTCTCCGAAACCTTCTATGGCTTCCGCACCTTCGGCAACCTGCTCGAAGAAGCGCAGACCCGCGGCCTGTTCGAATTCGGCCGTGACGAAAAATCCGGCACCTATGTCTACCGCAGCACCGGCGCGCAGGTGGCGATGCCGGAGCCCGAGCTGGTGGTGGTGCCGGACACGGCGCCAGGCGATGAAAGCGAGGCCGTGGAGCCTTCCGGCGAGGAAGCCCCGGCGTTTGAAACCAAGCCGGAACCGCGCCGCCGCGGTCGTGGCGGGCGCGGGGGCAGGGGCCGCGAGGCGGCGCCTGCCGTCCCCGAGCTGACCGCGGCGGACGCCGACCTCGACGTGGCCCCGGCCGCCGCCGGGGAAGCCGTCCCGGCACCGGTCCCGGTGGAGCAGGCTGCGCCGGTGGCGCAGGCTGTGCCCGAGGCCGCGGCCGAGGAAGCGCCGGCGGAAGCCGCCCCGACCCCGGCCAAGGAACGCCGCCGCGCGCCGCGCAAGCCGGCGGCCAAGAAAGCGACGGCCGAGCCGGCGCCGGTGGCGGAGGAGCCCGCGCCGGTCCTGCCGGCCGACAGCGAGGCGCCGGAGCCGGCGCCGTTCGATGCGGGCGAGGAAGGCGAGACCACGCCGGCCGCCGAGGACGAGGCCAAGCCGCGCAAGAAGGCGGCGTCGCGACCCGCCCACAAGGCCCCGGCGCGCAAGCCCGCGGCCCGTGGCCGCCGCCCGGCCAAGCCGAAGACCACGCCGGAAAACAGCTGAGCTGCGAGCCGGAGTGATGGCTGCCGCGCGTGCGCCGCAGCCGCCCCGGCCCTGCAATAATGGTCCTGCCCGCGTGCGCGGGCCTGCCGCGGCGCCCGCCCGGCGGTCGCGACGTGCGAAGGAGCCTGCCATGCGTGTGCCTGCCGCGGTATTGTGTGGAGCTGTGCTGATGGGAGTGGCCGCAAGCGCGCCGGCGGCGCCGCCGGCCGACCACCCGATCCTCGGCATCTGGAAACTGTCGCTGCCCGACCTGGGCTGTTCGGAAACCTACCGCTTCCGTGGCGACGGCACCACCCTGGTCACCAGCGCCCAGGAAGTCTCGGAAAGCGAGTACCGCATCCCCGACAAGCCCAGCGCCAAGGGCTTCTACCGGCTGGAAGACCGCATCGTCAAGGACAACGGCAAGAAGGACTGCGCGGGCGCCATCATGAAACCCGGCACCACGGCCACCAACTACATCCGCTTCCATCCTTCGAACGCCATCTTCCTGATGTGCGCGGACGAGACCATGAATACCTGCATCGGGCCCTTCGAGCGGGTGCAAGGCGAGGAAGCCTAGCGTCGGAACGCATAACCGGGACTTATGCGTGGTGCCCTTTCGCAGCGTTCCCGTCAGGAACGCTTGGGTGTATATTGCTGGGCGAAACGATAACCGCATTGGAATTCCATGTCCCCGGCCCTCCTGTTCGCCATCCTCATCGGCTACTTCATTCTCCTGCTCGGCGTCGCCTGGGCCACCTCGCGCAACGCCAACAACGACAGCTTCTTCATCGGTAACAAGAGCAGCAACTGGATGCTCGTCGCCTTCGGCATGGTCGGCACCACGCTGTCCGGCGCCACCTTCATCAGCGTGCCCGGCGCGGTCGGCAAGGACGCCTTCGGCTACGCCCAGATCCTGATCGGCTATGTGATCGGCTACGTCGCCGTGGCCTATATCCTGCTGCCGCTGTACTACCGGCTGCAGCTGACCTCGATCTATCACTACCTCGACGTGCGGCTTGGACGCCGCTCCTACCAGAGCGGGGCCGGCTTCTTCATCATCTCGCGCCTGCTGGGCGCGACCGCGCGTCTTTATTTAGTGGTGAATATTCTGCAGGCGATCATCCTGGACAGCCTGGGCATCCCGTTCTGGCTCACCACCCTGGTCATCCTGGGCATGATCCTGATGTACACCTACCAGGGCGGGGTAAAAACCATCGTCTGGACCGACACCCTGCAGACCACTTGCATGCTGTTCGGCCTGTTCGCCTGCGTCTGGTTCCTGCTGGGCGAGCTGGGCATGTCGATTCCCGAGAGCCTGAACGCAATGCAGTCGCAGGGCCTGTCGCGCATCTTCACTACCGACTTCGACAGCCCGAACTTCTTCCTGAAGCAGATCGTGGCCGGCATTTTCATTGTGCTCACCATGACCGGCATGGACCAGGAAATGATGCAGAAGACCATCTCGGTCAAGACCTGCAAGGATTCGCAGAAGAATCTGCTGACCCTGACGGCCGTGCTGGTGGTGGTATTGATGAGCTTCCTGTTCCTGGGCGGCCTGCTGTACCTGTACGCGCCGGCTGCCGGCGTGACCGCCACCGGCGACAAGATCTTCCCGGCCGTGGTCATGGGCCACCTGCCGGCCACCGTGCAGATCATCTTTTTGATCGCCCTGATTTCCGCGCTGTTCCCGAGCGCGGACGGCGCCATTACGGCCTTGACCTCCTCGTTCTGCATCGACATCCTCGGCATCAAGCGCCGCACCGACCTGAGCGAAGAGGGCAAGGAGCGCCTGCGCCGCCGTGTGCACCTGGGCTTTGCCGCCCTGTTCCTGTTCCTGGTGCTGGGCTTCAAGGCGGCCGACAACCCGAGCATGATCGTGGTCATCCTCAAGCTGGCCGCCTATACCTACGGTCCGCTGCTGGGGCTGTTCGCCTTCGGCATGCTGACGCGCCGCTCCCTGACCGACCGCCTTGTCCCGTACATTACGATCGGCGCACCGATTCTTTGCGCACTCCTTGAGTACAATCAGGAACACCTGCTCGGTTCCTACCGTCTGGGCCTGGAATTGCTCATGGTAAATGGCATACTCGTGTTTGCCGGCCTGTTCGCCATCTCCCACAAGGAGAAAGCGGGCAATGCCGCGCTTGCAACCTGAGCCCCCGTATTGACTGATTGATGGAGTTTCGATGGCATTCAAACCCCTGAGCGCGCTGCGCCGCGGCTTCGGCATGTTGTGGCGGGCGGTCGACGTCTCGCGCCGCACCTTCATGAACCTGCTGTTCCTGCTGTTCGTGATTTTCATCCTGATGATCCTGAGTTCGGGCGGCGTCAAGCCGATCGGCGAAAAGACCGCGCTGGTGCTGGACCTGAAGGGCGACCTGGTCGAGCAGTACCAGACCAGCTTCCAGGACACGGTGCTCGACAGCGTCGGCGGCGACAGCAAGCGCAGCGTGCGCCTGCGCGACCTGCTCACGGTGCTGGACGCCGCGGCCAAGGACAAGAGCATCGGTACCGTGGTGCTGCTGCTGGACCAGATGAACGGCGGCGGCCTGGCCATGCTGCGCGAGGTGGGCGGTGCGATCGACCGCGTGCGCGCCTCCGGCAAGAAGGTGGTCGCCTGGGGCGGCACCTACGACCAGAAACGCTACCTGCTCGCTTCGCACGCCGACGAGATCTACGTGCACCCGATGGGCATGGTGCTGATCGAAGGCTTCGGCGGGCGCCGCAACTACTACCGCGACGCCCTCGACAAGCTGGGCGTGACGGTGAACCTGATCAAGGTCGGCACGTATAAAAGCTTCGCCGAGCCCTACATCGCCAACGGCCCCTCGGAAGCGGCTCAGGAAGCCGACAGCTTCCTGTACAGCGCCCTGTGGAACGACTATACCGCCCAGGTCGAGAAGAACCGCAAGCTGCCCGCCGGCAGCGTGGCCAGGTGGATCGAGACCCTGCCGCAGCAGATGGAAGCGGCGGGCGGCAGCGCGGCCAAGGTGGCCCAGGCCGGCAAGCTGGTGGACGGCATCAAGACCCAGGACGAGATCCGCGCCATGCTGGTCAAGCGCGGCGCCTGGGACGAGCGCATCAAGTCCTTCCGCCAGATCGGCTACCACGATTACCTGGGACGCCACCCGCAGAAACCCTTCGGCGACGCGGTCGGCGTGATCGTCGCCGCCGGCAACATCACCGAAGGCACCAGCGGCCCGAACACGGTCGGTGGCATCACCACCGCCAACCTGATCCGCCAGGCGCGCCAGGACGACCAGATCAAGGCCGTGGTGCTGCGCGTCGATTCGCCCGGCGGCAGCGCCTACGGTTCGGAACTGATCCGGCGCGAGCTGGAGCTGACCCGCGCTGCCGGCAAGCCGGTGGTGGTCTCGATGGGCAGCGTGGCGGCCTCGGGCGGCTACTGGATCTCGATGGCGGCCGACGAAGTGATCGCCGACCCGGCGACGATCACCGGCTCGATCGGCGTATTCACCATCCTGCCGACCGCCGAGAAGGTGAGCGACAAGCTGGGCATCCACACGGCCGGCGTGACCACCACCTGGCTGGCCGACGCCTACAACCCGCTGCGCCCGCTCGACCCGCGCTTCACCTCGCTGGTCCAGAGCAGCATCAACCACGTCTACAGCGAGTTCACCAGCAAGGCTGCGCAAGCGCGCAAGACCACGGTGGCCAAGATCGACGAAGTGGGGCAGGGCCGCGTCTGGACCGGCGCCCAGGCCAAGGAACGCGGCCTGGTCGACCGCCTGGGCAGCTACCGCGACGCCCTGGCCTCGGCCGCCAAGCGCGCCAAGCTGGGCGAGGACTACCGCGTGGCCTATGTCGAGCGTCCGGTCGGCCGCCTGGAGCGTTTCCTGAACATGATGGGCGCCTCGACCGCGCAGGCGGTCAACATCCAGGTCAAGCTCGGATTGCTGGAAAATGCGCTGCCGGCCGGTCCGATGACCCAAGTGGCCGAGGACATGGCCTGGCTCAAGGACGTGGCCGACGGGCGCCAGCCGTTCGCGGCCGTCACGCACTGCCTGTGCGGCACGCCCTGAACGCGGTAGATTTGTAGCCAGTTTGTAACTGGCCGTGACACGGGTGCGGAAGCAATTCCGCACCCGTTTTGCGTTTACGGCCGCGATCGTGGGGCGAACGGCGACAATCGGTGAAAAGCCTGTCCCGCCCATGTAACAGGAGCATGCACGCAATGTACGTTACGAAACATATCACTTCGGGTGTGCATGCTACCCTTTTCGGCAGCGTTATCTGAATATCATTCTGGCCATAAAAACAAGGTTGAGCATGGATCCGAACCAGACCCCCAAGTCCGCCCTCACGAGCCCACCGCCGCCACCGCCACCGAGGCGCCGCAAACGCCTGATCGGCACCGTCGTCGCGGTGCTGGCCATGATCGGCCTGGCCGCATTGGCCTGGTACCTGACCCACCGTCCGGCGGGCGGCGGGCCGGGCGGGCCGGCGGGGGCGCCCGGCGCCCAGGGGCCGGGCGGCGGAGGACAGGGTGGTGGCGGCCGTGGCGGTGGCCGCGGTGGACGCGGCGGGCCGGCGACCACGGTTGGCGTGGCGACGGCCGAGCAGGCCGACATCCCGGTCAACATCGACGCGCTCGGCACCGTGACCGCGGCGGCCACCGCCACCGTGCGGCCCCAGGTCGCGGGCGTGGTGCAGAAGATCCTGTTCACCGAAGGCCAGATGGTCAAGGCCGGCCAGGTGCTGGCCACGGTCGACCCGCGTCCCTTCGAGATGGCGCTGCTGCAGGCGCGCGGCCAGCGCCAGCGCGACGAAGCCCAGCTGGAAAACGCGCGCCTGCTGCTGGGCCGCTACCGCACCCTGCTGGAGCAGGAATCGATCGCGCGCCAGGACGTCGATACCCAGGCGGCCCTGGTCAAGCAACTGGAAGGCACGGTCATGACCGACCGCGCTTCCGAAGGCGTGGCGCGCCTGAACCTCGGCTATACCCAGGTCAAGGCGCCAATCTCGGGCCGGGTCGGCCTGCGCACCGTCGACATCGGCAACCTGGTGAGCAATGGCGACGCCAATGGCGTGGCGGTGATCACCCAGCTGTCGCCGATCGACGTCGAGTTCACCGTGCCCCAGGACCAGGTGCCTGCCCTGCAGCAGCGCATCGCGCAAGGAGCCAGGCTGCCGGCCACGGCGCTCGACCGCACCCGCACCGACACGCTGGCGCAAGGCAGCTTCATCGCGCTCGACAACCAGGTCGACGTCCAGACCGGCACGGTGCGCGCGAAGGCGCGTTTTGCCAACGCCGACAACAAGCTCTTTCCCAGCCAGTTCGTGAACTTGCGCCTGCAGCTGAACGTGATCGACAACGCCGTGGTGGTGCCGGTGACGGCGCTGCGCCATGGCGCCAACGGCGATTTCGTCTACGTGCTCAATGCCAAGGACAAGACCGTGTCGCAGCGCGCGGTGACGCGCGGGCAGGCGACCGTGGACAAGGTGCAGATCACCACCGGGCTGAAGGTGGGCGAGCAGGTGATCACGGAAGGCGCGGACCGCCTGCGCGATGGCGCCAAGGTGACCCTGCCGGGCGATCGGCCGCAGGGGGCGCGCGGCGGCCAGGGCGGCCAGCGTGGCCAGGGCGGCGGGCAGCAGGGGGAAGGGCGGCGCCAGCGGCAGGGGGCGCAGCAATGAACGTGGCTGCGCATGTCAACTTGGATTCCCGCCTGCGCGGGAATGACGGCTCGAAGGCTAACTGATGAGCCCCTCCGCGCCATTCATCAAACGTCCGGTGGCGACGGCGCTGCTGATGCTGGCCATCGTGCTGGCCGGCCTGGTCGGCTACCGCTTCCTGCCGCTGTCGGCGCTGCCGCAGGTGGACTTCCCGACCATCCAGGTGCAGACCCTGTACCCGGGGGCGAGTCCGGAAGTCATGGCGCGCACCGTCACCGCGCCGCTGGAGCGCCAGTTCGGCCAGATGTCGGGCCTGACGCGCATGAGTTCCACCAGCGCGGCCGGGGTCTCGGTGATCACGCTGCAGTTCGGCCTCGGGCAAACCCTCGACGTCGCCGAGCAGGAGGTGCAGGCCGCGATCAATGCCGGCGGTTCGCTGCTCCCGACCGACCTGCCGGCGCCGCCCGTCTACGCCAAGGTGAATCCGGCCGACGCGCCGGTGCTGACCCTGGCCATCACCTCCGACACCCTGCCGCTGACCGAGGTCCAGAACCTGGTCAACACCCGCCTGGCGCTGAAGATCAGCCAGGTCTCCGGCGTGGGCCTGGTGACCCTGTCCGGCGGCCAGCGTCCCGCGGTGCGGATCCAGGCCGATACCCAGGCGCTGGCCTCCTACGGCCTCGGCCTGGACACCCTGCGCAGCGCCATCACGGCGGCCAACGCCAACAGCGCCAAGGGCAACTTCGACGGCCCGACCCGCTCGTATGCGATCAATGCCAACGACCAGCTGGTGACGGTCCCGGACTACAAGAACCTGATCGTCGCCTACCGCAATGGCGCCCCGGTGCGGCTGCAGGAGGTGGCCACGGTGGTGGACAGCGCCGAGAACGTGCGCATCGGCGCCTGGGCCGACCTGAAGCCGGCCATCATCCTCAACGTCCAGCGCCAGCCGGGCGCCAACGTGATCGCCACGGTGGACGGCATCAAGGAACGCCTGCCCGAGCTGCAGGCCGGACTGCCGGCCTCGGTGCGCATGGACGTGCTGAGCGACCGCACCGCCGGCATCCGCGCCTCGGTCGAGCACGTGCAGATGGAACTGGTGCTGGCCGTGGTGCTGGTGGTGCTGGTGATCTTCGCTTTCCTGCACAGCCTGCGCGCCACCGTGATCGCCAGCCTGGCGGTGCCGATCTCGCTGATCGGCACCTTCGGCATCATGTACCTGATGGGCTATTCGCTGAACAACCTGTCGCTGATGGCGCTGACCATCGCCACCGGTTTCGTGGTCGACGACGCCATCGTCATGATCGAGAACATCGCGCGCTACATCGAGGAGGGCGAAAAGCCGATGACGGCCAGCCTCAAGGGCGCGACCCAGATCGGCTTCACCATCATTTCGCTGACCGTGTCCCTGATCGCGGTCCTGATTCCGCTGCTGTTCATGGGCGACGTGGTGGGCCGCCTGTTCCGCGAATTCGCGGTGACCCTGGCGGTGACGATCCTGATCTCGATGGTGGTGTCGCTGACCCTGGTGCCGATGATGTCGGCGCGCTGGCTCAAGAGCCACGAAGAAGAGCGCCCGAGCCGCTTCGCGCAGAAGTCGCAGGCCTTTTTCGACCGGGTGATCCGGCGCTACGACGTGCTACTTGCCTGGGTGCTGGCGCGCCAGGGCCTGACCCTGCTGGTGGCGCTCGGCACCCTGGTGCTGACGGCGCTGCTGTGGATGGTCATCCCCAAGGGCCTGTTCCCGACCCAGGACACCGGCCAGCTGCAGGCGCGCCTGCAGGCCCGGCAATCGATCTCCTACGCCGAGATGGCGAAACTGCAGCAGGCCGCCGCCGCCGAAGTGCTCAAGGACCCGGCGGTGCAGTCGATCAGTTCCTACGTGGGCGTGGACGCGGCCAACAATACCATGCTCAACACCGGCACCATGCTGATCAACCTGAAGAACGAGGAGCGCGGCGACCAGGAGGAGATCATGAACCGGCTGCGCAAGCGCGTGGCGGGCGTGGCCGGCGTCACCATGTACCTGCAGCCGACGCAGGACCTGACCATCGACGCCGAGAGCGGCCCGACCCAGTACCGCCTGGCGATCGAGGGCGCCGACAGCGCCACCGTCAACGCGTGGGCGCGCAAGCTGGTGGCGCACATGGCCACCAAAAAAGAGCTGCGCAACGCCACCACCGATGCCGGCGCGGTGGGGGCCGCGGCCTTCATCGACATCGACCGCGACACCGCTTCGCGCCTGAACATCACGGCGGCTTCGATCGACGACGCGCTCTATAGCGCCTTCGGCCAGCGCATCGTCTCGACCATCTTCACCGAGACCAACCAGTACCGGGTGATCCTGGAAGCCCGGCAGGACGACGCGATGTCGCTGGCCAGCTTGAACCGTCTGCAGCTGCGTACCGGTTCCGGCCAGCCGACCCCGCTGGCGGCGGTGGCCACGATCCGCGAGGCCGAGGCGCCGCTGCAGATCGTCCACGTGGCCCAGTACCCGGCCGCCACCGTCGGCTTCGACACCGCCGCCGGCACCTCGCTCGGCACCGCGGTGGACGCCATCCGCGAAGCGGCCGAAGAGATCGGCATGCCCTCGTCCGTGACCATGACCTTCCTCGGCGCCTCGGGCGCCTACCAGGCCTCGCTGTCGAACCAGCTGTGGCTGATCCTGGCCGCGGTGGTGTGCGTGTACATCGTGCTGGGCGTGCTGTACGAGAGCTACATCCACCCGCTGACCATCCTGTCCACCCTGCCGTCGGCCGGCGTCGGCGCGCTGCTGGCGCTGTGGGTCACCGGCCAGGGCCTGGGGGTGATCGGAATCATCGGCATCATCCTCCTGATCGGCATCGTCAAGAAGAACGCGATCATGATGATCGACTTCGCCATCGAGGCCGAGCGCGACGAAGGCAAGGCGCCCTTGGAGGCGATCCGCCAGGCCGCGCTGCTGCGCTTCCGCCCGATCCTGATGACCACCCTGGCCGCACTGTTCGCCGCCGTCCCCCTGATGTTCGGCTGGGGCGAGGGCGCCGAGCTGCGGCGGCCGCTGGGCCTGGCCATCTTCGGCGGCCTGATCGTCAGCCAGCTGCTGACCCTGTTCACCACGCCCGTCATCTACCTGGCCTTCGACCGCCTCGCGCGTAGAAAGACCGGTAAAGCGCCCAACAAGCCGAAGGAGGCGGGCGCATGAACCTGTCGCGCCCCTTCGTCGAACGTCCGATCGCGACCGTCCTGCTGACGATCGGGCTGGCGCTGGCCGGCATCGCTGCCTTCTTCGTGCTGCCGGTGTCGCCGCTGCCCCAGGTCGACTACCCGACCATCTCGGTGTCGGCCTCGCTGCCCGGGGCCAGTCCCGAGACCATGGCCTCGAGCGTGGCCACGCCGCTGGAGCGGCGCCTGGGCGTGATCGCCGGGGTCAACGAGATGACCTCGAACAGCGGCAACGGCTCGACCCGGGTCAGCCTGCAGTTCGACCTGAACCGGAAAATCGACTCGGCCGCGCGCGAAGTGCAGGCCGCGATCAACGCCGCCCGCGCCGACCTGCCGTCCACCCTGCGCAGCAACCCGACCTACCGCAAGGCCAATCCGTCGGATGCGCCGGTGGTCATCCTGGCGCTCACTTCCAAGACCCGCTCGCCCGGCCAGATCTACGAATCGGTGTCGAACCTGGTGCAGCAGCGCCTGGCGCAGGTCAAGGGCGTGGGCGAGGTCGAGATTGGCGGGGGCTCGCTGCCGGCGGTGCGCGTCGAGCTTCTACCCTATGCGCTGAACAAATACGGCTTGTCGAGCGAGGACGTGCGCGCTGCGATCCAGGCCACCAATGCCAACCGGCCCAAGGGCGCGATCGAAGGCAGCGGCAACCGCTTCCAGGTGTATTCGCAGCCCCGGGGCGCGAGCCCGGGCCGGCCCCAGGCGCTTGAGTACCGCGACCTGGTCGTGGCCTGGCGCGACGGCGCCGCGATCCGCCTGCGCGACGTGGCCGAGGTGATCGACGGCGTCGAGAACATCAACACGCTCGGCCTGTTCAATGGCCAGCCGGCCGTGATCGTGCTGGTCACGCGCCAGCCGGACGCCAACGTGATCGAGACCGTGGACGGCGTGCGCGCGCTGCTGCCGTCGCTGCAGGCGCAGCTGCCGGGTGACGTCACGCTGCAGGTGGCCTCGGACCGTACCAGTTCGATCCGCTCGTCGCTGCACGAGATCGAATTGACCCTGGTGGTTTCGGTGCTGCTGGTGGTGGTCGTGGTCAGCGTGTTCCTGCGCAGCCTGCGCGCCACCATCATCCCGGCGGTGGCCACCGTGGTGTCGCTGCTGGGCACTTTCGGCGTCATGTACATGCTGGGCTTCAGCCTGAACAACCTGTCGCTGATGGCGCTGACGGTGGCCACCGGCTTCGTGGTCGACGACGCCATCGTGGTGCTGGAGAACACCGCGCGCCACATCGAGGCCGGCATGGACCGCATGAAGGCGGCCCTGCTGGGCGCGCGCGAGGTCGGCTTCACGGTGCTGTCGATCTCGCTCTCGCTGGTGGCGGTGTTCATTCCGCTGCTGTTCATGGGCGGGCAGGTGGGGCGGCTGTTCCGCGAATTCGCGGTGACCCTGTCGGCGGCGGTGATGATCTCGCTGGTGATTTCGCTCACCACGACCCCAATGATGTGCGCCTGGCTGCTGCGCAAGGAGAACAAGGAGAAGAAGCCGGGCCTGCTCGCGCGCTGGTCCGAGAGGGGCTTCGGCCGGGTGCTGCGCAGCTACGAACACTCGCTCGACTGGGCGTTGGGCAGCAAGTTCCTGGTGATGATCATCCTGGTGTTCGTGGTGGGCCTGAACGTGTACCTGTTCGCGGCCGCGCCCAAGGGCTTCTTCCCGCAGCAGGATACCGGTCAGCTCAACGGCGGCATCCGCGCCGACCAGAGCATCTCGTTCCAGGCCATGCAGGGCAAGCTGCGCCAGCTGGTCAATATCATCAAGCGTGACCCGGCCGTCGACACGGTGGTCGCCTTCACCGGCGGCAGCCGCGCCGGCGGCGGCTTCATGTTCATCAACCTGAAACCCGTCGACCAGCGCGCCGAGGGCGACACCGGCCAGGCCGTGATCGCGCGCCTGCGCCCCAAGCTGGCGCGGGTGACCGGCGTGTCGATCTTCCTGAACCCGGTGCAGGACCTGCGCATGGGTGGGCGTTCCAGCAATTCCACTTACCAGTACACCCTGAAGAGCGACAACGCGGCCGACCTCAAGCAATGGGCCACGCGCCTGGCCGAATCGATGAAGCGCCAGCCGGCGCTGGTCGACGTCGACACCGACCAGGCCGAGAACGGCGTCGAGACCTTCGTCACCATCGACAAGGACACGGCGGCGCGCCTGGGCATCAATACGCGTGACGTGGACAACGCGCTGTACAACAACTTCGGCCAGCGCCAGGTCGCCAACATCTACGACGAGTTGAACCAGTACCGGGTGATCATGGGCGTGGCCCAGCGCTATGCGCAGTCGCCGGAAGCGCTGCGCGACGTCTACGTGCCGGCGCGCGGGAGCGGCGCGGGCACCTCGGCTTCCACTGGCCGCAGCGCCGGCGCATCGGCCACGACGGGCGCCCAGTCGTCTGCGTCCGGCGCCGCCGGCGCACCCGCGGCCCCGACCAACCTGACCGCCGCGCGCGACCCGGCCAGCGGCGCGGCGCTGTCGTCTGGCGCCGCCACCATGGTGCCCCTGAGCGCGATCGCCAGCTTCGCCGAGAGCTCGACCCCGACCTCGGTCAACCACCAGGACGGCGAGCTGGCGACTACCGTGTCCTTCAACCTGGCCCAGGGCTACAACCTGGAAGACGGCCAGCAGGCCGTGAAGCAGGCCGAGGCCGACATCGGCATGCCGAACAACGTGCGCGGCAGCTTCCAGGGCACGGCGCGCGCCGCGCAGGAATCGAACAAGGAACAGCCGATGCTGATCGCGGCGGCCATCATCGTGATCTACATCGTGCTCGGCATCCTGTACGAAAGTCTGGTGCACCCGGTGACCGTGCTGTCCACCCTGCCTTCGGCCGGCGTGGGCGCGGTGCTGGCCCTGCTGCTGTTCCGGATGGAGTTCTCGATCATCGCCCTGATCGGGGTCTTCCTCCTGATCGGCATCGTCAAGAAGAACGCGATCCTGATCATCGACTTCGCGCTGGAAGCCGAGCGCGCGCGCGGCCTGTCGGCTACCGAAGCGGTGCGCGAAGCCTGCCTGCTGCGCTTCCGCCCGATCCTGATGACGACCCTGGCCGCCGCCCTGGGCGCGCTGCCGCTGGCGATCGGCTTCGGCGAAGGTTCGGAATTGCGCCGTCCGCTCGGCATCGCCATCATCGGCGGCCTGATCGCCAGCCAGCTCCTGACCCTGCTCACCACGCCGGTGGTCTACGTCCTGCTCGACAAGCTGCGCACCAAGAAGGCCGACGAGCACGAACTGACCCGCCATGCCGATCACGAAGGCGACGACCTCCTTCCCGCAAAACCATGAAGCCCATGACCCCATCCGCTACGTTCCGCCTCCTTCCTCTTGCCTTGAGCGCGCTGGCGCTGGCCGGCTGCGCCGTCGGACCCGCCTACCAGCGGCCGTCCACGCCGGAGCCGGTGGCCTTCAAGGAAGCCGAGGGCTGGGTGCCGGCCGCGCCAAGCGATGCGCTCGAGCGCGGGCCCTGGTGGCAGCTGTTCGGCGATCCGCTCCTGAACGAGCTGGCGGCCAGTGTCGAGGTCTCGAACCAGAACGTGGCGGTGGCGGTCGCCAACTATGCCCAGGCGCGCGCCCTGGTCCAGCAGGAGAGGGCCGCGCTGTTCCCGAGCCTTGACCTGGGCTTGAGCGGCGAGCGTGCCGGGACGCGCGGGCAGGGCGCCGACAACCGCTATCGCCTGAACCTGGGCGGCAGCTGGGAACCGGACGTGTGGGGGCGCCTCCGCGCCGGCGTGTCCAGCGCCCGCGCAGGCGCCGAGGCCTCCGCCGCCGACCTGGCCAGCGCGCGCCTGGCGGCCCAGGGCGAACTGGCCGCCAACTACTTCGCGGTACGCGCGCTCGACGCCCAGCGCACCCTGTTGGAACGCACCATCGCCGGCTACCAGCGCGAGCTGCAGATCACCGAGAACCGCTACAACGCCGGTATCGTGGCCCGTACCGACGTGCTGCAGGCCCAGACCCAGCTTGCCAATGCCCAGGGCGACGCGCTCTCGCTGCGCCGCCAGCGCGCCCAGTTCGAGCATGCGATCGCGGTCCTGGTGGGCAAGGCGCCGGGCGACTTCACGCTGGCGCCGCTGTCCGAATGGCGGGTAAGCGTGCCGGCGGTGCCGGTCGGCGTGCCGGCGCTGCTGCTGCAGCGCCGCCCGGACATCGCCACCGCCGAACGCGATGTCGCTGCCGCCAACGCGGAGATCGGCATCGCGCGCGCCGCCTACTTCCCCAACATCGGCCTGTCGGCCTCGCTGGGCACCGGCGGCAGCCGCGTGGGGGATCTGTTCTCGGCCTCGAACGCGGCCTGGTCCTTCGGCCTGTCGGCGGCGCAATCGATCTTCAACGCCGGGGCCAATCGCGCCCGCGTGGCCGGCGCCGAGGCGCGCCACCAGGCGGCGGTGGCGCGCTACCGCCAGACGGTGCTGAACGCATTCGCCGACGTCGAAGACCAGCTGACCGCGGTGCGCATCCTGGCACAGCAGCAGGAGCTGCGCCGGGTGGCCTCGGAGGCCGCCGACCGGGTCGAGCAGCAGATCCTGAACCGCTACCGCGCCGGGCAGGTGAGCTACTCGGAGGTGGTGCAGGCCCAGGCCACGGCCCTGAGCGCGCGCCGCTCGCTGGTGCAGGTGCAGGCTGACCGCCAGGCGGCGGCGGTGGCGCTGATCCAGTCGCTGGGCGGCGGCTGGCGTGTCGGACAAGGAAGCTAGGTTTGTCGAAAAATTTTACACCGTTGCTTCCCCTGCTGAATCCGATTCTCTTAAGTCCCTGATAATGAAATAGATTTCGTTCTTATTGCTATCTGGCATGCTCTTTGCTTTCCATTTGGAATCAATTATTTCTAAAGGATTCACATGCCAAACCTGCTCCGCCTTTCCCTGGTCGTCTCTGCCATGTTCGTCGCGATGGGCACTGCCCAGGCTGCGATTCAACCCGTCCAAGTGGTCGTGACCAAGGTTGGAACCGTCGCTGTACAAAATGCTTGGTATCGCAGTAATTTCAGCGGTGCGGGAACGGTCGCCGAGATCAACGGCAGCCAGAAACGCAGTGGCAACGGCTCGGTTGAAATGGCAACGACCGGCGGTTCCGGTAAAGCGGACTATGCCTACGCCTGGGGCTATGTGTCGAACCGTACGCTGGGCAACCTCAGCACGCTCGGTTTCGATTGGTTCCGTGCGGGCGCCAGCAACACCACCGACCATTTCGCGCCAGCGTTGCGGCTGGTCTACGACGCCGATGGCAACGCTGCCACGACCGACGACCTCGGCTACCTCGTCTGGGAGCATGCTTACATCGGCACCGGCGCGCCCACCCCGGCACCGGAAGACACCTGGGTATCGAGCAACCTGATGGGAGGCGACTTCTGGCAGCGCCAGCTGCCATGGACCTCGCCCAGCAACAACTTTTTCCCAGGAGTGACGATCGAGGACTACAACACGAGCCTGGACGAGTGGAAGAATGGTCCTTATCCGGCCGGTGCCGACAAGCTCAGCGCCGCGTCCGCGATCCTCGGTATCGAGTTCGGCGTGGGTTCCGGCTGGGTCGATGCGTTCCGGGGCAATGTCGACAACGTCCGTTTCGGCTTCATCGGTGAAAGCCCTACCTTCTTCAACTTCGAAGTGGCTCCGGCCAACGTGCCGGAACCTGCCAGCCTGGCGCTGCTGGGCCTGGGCGCGCTCGGCTTCGCCGCGCGCCGCCGCAAGCAGAAGTAAGCCTCCGAACGGCTGCCGTCGCATGGTGCGCGGCAGCCGTCATTACGCCAAAAAACGACCCGCCATACATATAACAAAGTTATACTCCCGGCTGCTTTTTATTCACCTGGGGTCCACTTTGTTCAAATCGTTTGTTTTGCCCGTCGCCTTGCTGGGCGTCGTGGCCACCGCCGGCGCCGACGAAGGCCAATGGCAACCGCACCAGCTGCCGCAACTCAAATCCGAACTCAAGCGCATCGGCATCACCATCCCGGCCGAGAAGCTGGCCGACCTGACGAAACACCCGATGAGCGCGATCGTGTCGCTGGGCGGCTGCTCGGCGTCCTTCGTGTCGCCGAATGGCCTGATCGTCACCAACCACCACTGCGCCTACAGCGCCATCCAGCGCAACGCGACCCCGGAAAAAAACTACATCGTGGGTGGTTTCCTGGCCAAGACCCGCGCCGATGAGCTGCCGGGCGGCCCGAACACCCTGGTCTACGTCACCGAAAAGGTCGAGAACGTGACCGACCGCGTGCTCAAGGGCCTGAGCCCGAGCCTGTCGGGTCGCGAGCGCCATGAGCTGGTGGAATCGCGCATCAAGGCCCTGGTCGCGGAATGCGAGACCGACAAGTCCGTGCGCTGCTCGGTGCCGGCCTTCCACCGCGGCCTCGAGTACTACCGCATCAAGCAGCTGATGATCCGCGACGTGCGCCTGGTGTACGCGCCGTCCGACCGCATCGGCAACTTCGGCGGCGACGTCGACAACTACGAATGGCCGCGCCAGACCGGCGACTATTCCTTCCTGCGCGCCTACGTTGGCCCGGACGGCCGCCCGGCCGACCCGTCGCCCAACAACGTGCCGTACAAATCGAAGGACTTCCTGGTGGTGTCCGCCGAAGGCCTGAAGAACGGCGATCCGATCCTGCTGGCCGGCTACCCGGGCCGCACCAGCCGCTACAAGCTACCGAGCGAGATCCGCTTCGCGCGCGACGTCGACTTCCCGGCCAAGGTGGCCGCCATCACCGCCGACCTGTCGGTGATCTCCGCCGCCACCATGGGCAACCCGGCCTGGGACGTGCGCTACGCCAGCGTCGCCAAGAGCCTGAACAACGTCCTCAAGAAGACCCAGGGCCTGCTGGACGGCTTCGCGCGCAAGGACATCGCCGCGATCAAGGACGTGCAGGATGCGCAATTCCGCGCCTGGCACAAGCAGCACGGCGGCGCCGCATCGAAGAACCTGCTGGCCGAACTCGACGGCGTGATCGGCCAGGACATGGCCGCTTCGCGCCAGGAAGCGGCCTGGCAGGAAGCCACCCACAGCGACCTGCTCAAGAGCGCGCGCACCCTGTACCGCCTGGCGCTCGAGCGCCAGAAACCGGATGCCCAGCGCGAATCGGGCTACCAGGAGCGCGACCTCTCCTTCATCAAGGCGCGCCTGACCCGCCTGGAGCAGTCCTTCGTGCCGCAGGTCGACGAAGCACGCTGGGGCGCGGCGCTGGCGCGGTATGCGCGCATCGACGCTCGGCTGCATCCGCAAGGCCTGGACGCGCTGCTGCCGGCGCCGAACGCGATCAACGCCATGTACAAGTCCACCGAACTGGCCGACACCGCCAAGCGCCTGGCCTGGATCGGCAAGGACCCGGACGCCTTCCGCAAGTCGGGCGATCCGTTCATCCAGCTCGCCGTGCGCCTGCACGACACCGGTCTGGCGCTGGAAAACCGCCGTAACGAGATCGACGGCAACCTGGAGCGCGTGATCCCGCAGTACATGGCGGCCGTCATCGCCTGGAAGAAGTCGCAGGGCAAGCCGGTCTACCCTGACGCCAACTCGACCCTGCGCGTCACCTACGGCACCGTGGCGCCGTACGCGCCGCGCGACGGCCTGATCAAGGGCCCGTTCACCACGGTCGAAGGGATCGTCGAGAAGGCGACCAACAAGGACCCGTTCATCGCCCCGGCGCCACTGCTGGACGCGATCAAGGCCAAGCGCTACGGCGTGTTCAAGGATCCGGTGCTGGGCACCGTGCCGGTGAACTTCCTGTCGAGCGCCGACACCACCGGCGGCAACTCGGGGTCGGCCGTGATGAACAAGCGCGGCGAACTGGTGGGCCTGAACTTCGACTCGACCTATGAATCGATCACCAAGGACTGGTACTTCGACAGCGAGATCACGCGCGCGATCCACGTCGACATCCGCTACATGCTGTGGGTGATGAAGGAAGTCGACCATGCCGACAACCTGCTCAAGGAAATGACGATCAAGTACCCGAAGAAGTAAGCGAAGAAGTAAGTCGGAACGCTTGAAAAGAACCGCCGCCGGTGCAGACCGGCGGCGTTTTTTTTGCTGTCGTAGGGTGGGCGGGTTTCCCGCCCGCGCGTTCAACCAGCGTGGAGACAGAGGCGTCGTGTCCGTTCGTGTTGTCGTTGAACGCGTGGGCGAGGAACTCGCCCACGCTACGGGAAACGAATCTCGAAGCGCGTCTCGCCTTCGCCGGTCGAGGCAAGGGAGTAGGAAAAGCCGTGGCGCATCAGCACTTCGCGCACGAACATCAGGCCGATGCCCTGGCCGCCCTGCTTGGTGGTGAAGAACGGCGTGAACAGCTGGCGCGGCGGCAGCTCGCGCAGCAGGTCGGCCGAATCGATCACGGCCAGCACAGTCTCGCCGCCGTGACGTTCCAGCGACAGTTCCACATGGCCGCTCGGCGTGCCGGTAGCCTGGCGCGCCAGCACCGCCTCGATGGCGTTCTTGACGATGTTGAGCAGGGCCGCTTCCATCAACCCCGTGTCCAGCGACACCAAGGGAACGGCGTCGCAGCGGCGCCAGCCCAGCCGGACGCCGGCGCGTGCGCACTGTTCCCGATTGAGCCACAGGATGTCGTCGACGATGGCGCGCAGCTCGACCGGGCGCAGCTCGGGCGCCGGCATCTTGACCACCCGCGTGAAGCGGTCGATGAATTCGCCCAGGCTGACGTTGCGGCGCTTGACGGCGTCGATCGCGGTGGCGAAATCGTGCGCGTCGGATGCGACCAGCTGGTCGCGGTAGTAGAGCAGCGAATCGAGCACCGAGCGGGTGGCCGCTACCGTGTTGTTCACCTCGTGCGCCAGCACCCGCACCAGGCGCGCGTAGGTGGCGCGTTCCGAATCCTCGAGTTCCGCCGTCAGCTCTTCCAGCATGAGAAACTCGCGCACGAAGCCGCGGTCGAAGAACTGCCCACGCTGGGCGCGGAAGCGCCGGCCATCGAGGTCGGTCAGCAGGCGGCTGTCGTTCGGCGGCAGGGCGTCGAGCTGGGCGATCAGGTCGAGGCTGCGCTCGCGCCCGCGCCCATCGAGTCCGGCCGCCAGGATGGCGTCGCCGGCCAGCCAGGCGCGCAATGGCCGGCCGTGCGGCAGGTCCAGCCCAAGCTGGGCCAGCGCGCTGGCGTTGACCAGGCTGATGGCGCCGTCGAAATCGAAGACCAGCACCGCGTTCGGCGTCGCTTCCAGCAAGCGGTCGAGGAAGCCCTGCTGCTCGCCGACGGCCAGGCGCTCGCGGTGCAGCGCCGCCAGCATGGTATTGAACATGCCGACCAGTTCCTCCAGCTCGGGCGATCCGGGCGGCGCCAGGCGGTTGGCGTAGTGCTGGTCCTGCAGCAGGTCGTGGAAGCGGCGCGTGTAGCCGAGCGGCTCGAGCGCGCGCCGCACCAGCACGAAGCCGCCCGCCAGGCTGCCCAGGAGCAGCGCCTCGGCGCCGACGAACAACCCGGGTTGCTCGATCAGCAAAAAGCCGGCAGCCACGAACAGCAGCAGGTGCAGGGCAATCAGGTAGGCGCCCAGTTGCCTGCGCAGCGTCATTCCTCGGCCCCGGCGCCGGGCTCGGCCAAGCCATGCCGTTCCAGGCGGCGGTACAGCGCGGTGCGCGACAGCCCGAGTGCCTTGGCCACGCGCGTGATGTTGCCGCCGTGCTGGTCGAGCGCCTGTTCGATCATGCGCCGCTCGACCTGTTCCAGGGTCATGCCGTCCAGTCCCAGGCGCGGACTGCCCCCGCCATCGTCGAGGCGCCCGGCGGCGGCGAAGTCGTGCTGGGTCAGCTGCGACTTGCCGGCCAGGAGCAGGGTGCGTTCCAGGGTCTGGCGCAGCTGGCGGATGTTGCCCGGCCAGGGCTGGGCCGCCAGCCAGTCGAGCGCACCGGCGCTCAGGCCGACCTCGCCCAGGCCATAGCTGTCGGCCACCGTCGCCGCGATGTGGCGCGCCAGCAGCGGGATATCGCTGCGCCGCTCGCGCAGCGGCGGCAGGCGGATCGTGATCAGGTTCAGGCGGTAGAACAGGTCTTCGCGGAAGTCGCCGCTGGCCACCAGTTCCGCCAGCTCGCGGTTGGTGGCCGACACCACGCGGATGTCGGCCTGTTCGCTGCGGCTGGAGCCGACCGGCTGGTAGCGCTGGTCCTGCAGCACGCGCAGCAGCTTGACCTGGTCGCCCCGGTTCAGCTCTCCGATCTCGTCGAGGAACAGGGTGCCGCCGTCGGCGCAGGCCACGTGTCCCTTGCGGTCGGCGCGCGCGTCGGTGAAGGCGCCGCGCACGTGGCCGAACATCTCGCTTTCGAACAGGGTGGGCGTGATGGCGCCCATGTTGATCTTGACGATCGGCTTGCCGGCCCGTGGGCTGTTGCGGTGGATGGCGTCGGCCACCAGCTCCTTGCCGGTGCCGCTCTCGCCCAGGATCAGCACCGGCGCACGGGTGCGCGCCACCTGGCCGATGGTGGCCAGCACCCGCAGCAGTTTCGGGTGCTCGCCGACGATGTTCGTGAGGTCGAACTCGGCGTCGAGCGCCTTGCGCGAGGGGCCTGCGGCATCTAGCGCGCCCAGTTCCAGCGTGGCCTTGACCAGGTCCACCAGCTGGGCGTTGTCCCAGGGCTTGGTGAAGAAGTTGGCGGCGCCGGCCTTGATGCCGTTGACGGCCAGCGCGATCGAGCCCCAGGCCGTCATCAACAGCACCGGCAGGGTGGGGTGCCGCCTGCGGATCTCGATCAGGAGGGCCAGTCCTTCGGCGCCGCTGGTCTGCAGCGAGAAGTTCATGTCCTGCAGGACCAGGTCGAAGCGTTCGCGGCCGAGCAGGTCGAGGGCGCAAGCGGGGCCGTCGCAGCAGGCGGCGTCGAAACCGGATTGCTTAAGCAGCAGGGCCAGCGAGACCTGGACCGCGCCGTCGTCGTCGACGACCAGGATGCGCGGGGGGCGGGTAACATCCATCTTTGAGTGCTTTTTCCGTGGTTATTCGTGGTGCAGCGCTTCGGTCGGGCTCAGGCGGCTGGCGCGCCAGCCCGGATACAGGGCGCACAGCAAGGATAGCAGATAGATCGTTGCCATCGACAGGGCCGCGGCCCCCGCGAAGACCGTCCAGTTCAGGGTCTCGCCCAGCGCTTTCGTGAGCGGCAGCTGGACCAGCAGCACCAGGCCGAACCCGATGGCGACGGAACTGAGCAGGAACTGCTCGAGCACGATCTGGCGGTAGACCTGGGCCGCGCTGGCGCCGATCGCGCGGCGCAGGCCGATCTCGGGGATGCGCTGGGTGGTGTTCTGCCACAGCGCGCCGAACAGGCCGAAGGCGACCATCACCAGCATGAAGGCGGCGATGACGCCGACCACCGCCAGCGGGGTGATGTAACTCTTGAGCATGCTGGTGCGCAGGGCCGACAGCGGCGTGATCCCGTACGACCAGTCGTTCCTGATCAGTTTCAGGCGCGCGTTCAGGCGTTTCTCGAAGGCGCGCTCGGTGCCGGGCGCCACCCGCAGCAGGATGGTGCGGACGTCGCGGTCGTTCTTGAGCGGCTCGAAGCGGGTGAAGGCGAAGTTCGGCGGCGACGCCAGCTCGCCCTTGGGGCGGTAGGCCTCGACCACGCCGACCACGCGGTAAGCGCGGTTCAGGCCAGGCCCGTCGTTGGTGTCGATCAGCTGTCCGACGGCGCGCTGGCCCGGAAACATTTCGTCGGCCAGGCGGCGATTGATGACGGTGGCCCGGTCGGCGCCACCATTGTCCAGTGCCGAGAACCAGCGCCCTTCGACCAGCTCCAGGCCCAGGACCCGGGCCGCATCGTCGTCGGCGTCGATCATCTCGGCCTTCACCGCTTTCCCCTTGATGCCATTCTTTGCCATCCTGCGCAGGTCGGTCGAGATGGTCGAGCTGGAATAGGGCTCGAAGCTGACGAATGCCACGTCGCGCACCTCCGGCAGTTCGGCCAGGCCGCGGCGGAAGCTGTCGTAGACCGCCTGGTCGAGGCGGGTCTGCTGCTCGTCGCCGACCATCAGGCTCACCGACCACAGGTCGCCGGCCGCGAAGCCGAGCGGCATGCGGTACAGCTGCGCATAGCGCAAGCCGAAGGCGGCGACGCCGAACACGATGGCGAAGGCGATCAGGATCTCGAGGCTGAGCATCAGGTTCCTGGACTTGCGCTTCCAGGTCAGTTTCAACAAATGGCGGAACATCAGACGGCTCCCTTCAGGGCGTGGACGGGATCGAGGCGCGACATCTTCCAGGCGGGCAGCACGCCGGAGACCAGGCCGAAGACGGTGGCGATCAGCATGCCCCAGCCGAACACGGCCAGGTTGATGCCGACTTCGAGGTAGGGAATCAGCTGGCTGTCTTCCAGCCAGGCCAGCACCAGCGCGGTGAGGCCAAGTGCCAGCAGGCCGCCGGCGAGGCACAGCAGCACGTTCTCGACAATCAGCTGCAGCGCGAGCTGGCTGCTGGTGGCGCCGAAGGCCTTGCGCACGCCGATCTCGGCGCGGCGCTCGAGGATGCGGCCGGTGTTCAGGTTGACCAGGTTCAGGGCCGGCAGCAGCATGAAGACCAGCATCGCGGTGCCGATGACGGCGAGCAGGATGGCGGCGCCGGAGTCGGCGTGCTCGGTGCTGCCGATCGACATGCGGGCAACCAGGTCGAGCTTGCTGTCGGCCCAGAAGCGGATGGTCTTCCATTGCTTGGGATCGTCGTGGACGACGCCCTTGGCGATGGTTTCGACCTGGCGCTGGATGCGCGGCAGGTCGGCCGCGCTGTGGGCGAGGATCAGGGCGGCGAAGGGGCCGGTCAGCTGGTTGCGGTAGTCGGACGAGGCCCAGGTGGTGATCGGCGCCCAGATATCGGCAAAGGCGTTCAGGTGCATCGCGTCGCCGACCACGCCGACGATCTCGAATGACTGGCCGCGCACGTCCAGGCGCTGGCCGATGGCGACTTGCGGCGTGCCCGGGAACAGGCGGCGCGCGCTGGTCTCGTTCAGTACCGCCACGTGGCGTCCGGCGGCATCGTCCGCGGCGTTCGGCAGGCGGCCGGCCAGCACGCGGAAGTCGAGGATCTTCCAGTAGTCGGCGTCGGCGAGGCGCATCTGCATTTCGCTCACGCTGTCGCCCTGGTACACCGAGACCGATTGCGGCAGGGTCACGGCGGCAATGCGCTCGACACCAGGCATGGGTTTCAGGTACTTGTCGATCAGCTTGTAGCCGAGCGGCGAGGTAGACGTGCTGTCGTGCTTCGGGCTTTCCATGCGCATGACGAAGATCTGCAGGAAACGCTCGCTCTTGCCTTCGACGCCGGAGGGACGGAAGGCCATCTCGAGCAGCGAGGCGGCCACCATCAGCACCACCAGGGTCAGGACGATGCACAGCAGATTAATCAGGGTGAACAGCTTGCGCCGCATGAAGACCTTCCAGGCGGTCAGCAGATAATTGCGTAGCATGGGCTCTCCTTACGCGACCAGCTGGCCGTCGAACACGCGCACGATGCGGTTGGTGCGGCGCGCCTCGCGTTCGTCGTGGGTCACCATCACCACCGTCGTGCCCTCGGCATTGAGCTTGAGCAGGATGTCCATCACCTCTTCGCCCATCTTGCTGTCCAGGTTACCGGTCGGCTCGTCGGCCAGCAGCACCTGCGGCCGGCCGACGATGGCGCGCGCGATCGCCACGCGCTGCTGCTGGCCGCCGGAGAGCTGGTTGGGGTAGTGGTCCATGCGGGCGCCCAGGCCGACCTTTTCCAGCGCCTCGCGCGCCAGGCGGCGGCGCTCGCCGGCGTTCATGCTGCGATAGAGCAGGGGCAGCTCGACGTTGTCGATCACGCGCAGGTCGGGGATCAGGTGGAAGCTCTGGAAGATGAAGCCGAAGGTCTGGTTGCGCAGGCTGGCTACCTGCTTGTCCTTGTAGCGCGTGACCGGCACGCCTTCGACCTCGATGCTGCCCTGGCCGGGACGGTCGAGCAGGCCGATGAGGTTGAGCAGGGTACTCTTGCCGCAGCCGCTCGGGCCCATCATGGCGACGAATTCGCCGCGTTGCACATGCAGGTCGACGTCCTTCAGCGCCAGCGTTTCCACCTTGTCGGTGCGGTAGGTCTTGCTGACCTTGTTCAGTTTGATCATGACATTCCCCTTGGTTGTTCGTTCAATTGGTAATCCGGATGCTGTCGAGGCTCGCGAACGCCTTGGTATCGGAGACGATGTAGCGTTCCCCCGCTTTGGCCCCGCTCAGGACCTCGATCAGCTTGCCGTCGCCGCCGCCCAGCTGCAGGGTGGTGCGGCGCGCCACGCCGTCGGCCACCAGAAAGGCATCCTGGCGCCCGCTGCCGTTGAAGGCGGCGCCGCTGTCGAGCACCAGGGCGCCGGGCCGCAGCGCGGTGACAATGTTGACGTCGACCCGCATCTTGTTGCGCAGGAGCGGGTGGTGTGGCTTGTCCAGGTCGACCAGCAGCTTGACGGTGCCGTTCTGGATCTCGGGCAGGATGGTGTGCACGCGCCCGTCAAGCACCTCGCCGTTCTGTTCCACCTTCACCGCCTGGCCGGGCGCCAGCGCGCGCGCATGGAAGTCGGACAGCGTCGCTTCGACCCGGTAGTTGTTCATCTCCGACACCCGCGCCAGCAGCTGGCCGGCGGCCACGCTCGCGCCCTCGTCCTGGACCAGGGTGGTCAGCATGCCGGCGAAGGGGGCGGTGACGCGGGCCTGGGCCAGCAGGCGTTCCTGCTGCGCGATCTGCTTGAGCAGGATGTCTTTTTGCAGCGCGGCGGCGGCGATGCTGGTGCCGGTGGTGCGGCGGCTGTCGGCGATCAGCTCGCGCTGCTGGCGCAGCTGGATCTCGGCGCGCTTGACGGCCAGTTCCCCGGCCAGCAGGTTCTCGCCCGAGACCAGGCCGCTCTGGCGCAGCTTCTGGTTGCGTTCGTTCAGGGCGCGCGCGGACAGCAAATCGAGTTCGAGCAGCTCGATGGCGGACTGCAGCGCCTTGTGCTTCTGTTCCAGTTCGAGCTTCAGGCTGGCGACGCGGTTCTCCTGCTGCGCCAGCTGTTCGCGCTGGGTGTCGAGCGCGAGGCGGATATCGCGGTCGTCCAGTTCCAGCAGCACCTCACCCTTGGCGACCTGCTGGCCCGGCTTGGCGTGCACTCGCGCGACCCGGCTGACCGCCGGGCTGGCGACGACTTCCTCGTGCACCGGGATCACCACGCCGGAGGCGTTGATGGTGGTGGCCAGGTCGGCGCGGCGCACGGTCGAGACCACGATGTCGCCGGAGGCGACGCTCGGTCGCAGGGCTCGGTTGAGGAACCAGCAGGCCAGCACCAGGCCGGCCAGCAGCAGCAGGGCGAGGGCGATGCGGGTGCGCGTGCGGCGCTGGGTGAATGCGGGGTCGAGTGCTCGGTCCATGGTGCGTCATCGAATATTGATGACATGGCTATTGCAAGGGCCGTGCCAGCCCCGTTTGCCCTTGAAAGCAGGCCTTTTCGCGGGCTGCGCCGCCCGGCTGCGGGCAAGGGTGTCCGGATCCGGACGGTGGGGCGGCTTGCGCATTCGGCGGTGAGTAGCCATAATCGCCTGCTGACCTGGCGGCGCATCCCGCACGCCGCCATCTTCGAACCCTCCACGCATGAACGAACCACTTGCCGTACTCGGTTTCAGCACCACACCGCTGGAACTCGTCTCCTTCCTGCTGGCGGTGACCACCGTGCTGCTGAACATCCGCCAGAAGCACTGGGCCTGGCTGTTCTCGATCGTCTCCTCGGCAACCTATGCGGCCGTGTTTTTCGAGGCGAAGCTGTATGGCGACATGGGCCTGCAGTTCGTCTTCATCGCGGCCTCGATCTGGGGCTGGTACCAGTGGCTGCGCGGCGCCGGCAACGCACCCCTGGTCGTCACCCGCCTGCGGCCGGCCGGCTGGCGCTGGGCCATCCTCGCCTGGCTGCTCGGCTTCGCGCTGCTCTCCAGCTTTCTCGACCATTTCACCGATACCGACGTGCCGCACGCGGACGGCTTCCTGACGGCCGGCAGCCTGGTCGGCCAGCTCCTGCTGGGCCGCAAGAAGATCGAGAACTGGCTGGTCTGGATCGTGGTCGACGTGCTCTACGTGGGCCTGTACGTATACAAAGGCCTGATCCTAACCGCGGTGCTGTACGCCGTGTTCGTCGTGCTGGCCTGGACCGGCTGGCGCGCCTGGGCCAACATCGCGCGGAGGGATGCATGACAGGGCTGGTGCAACGCGTCGCCGTGCTGGGCGCCGAGTCCTCCGGCAAGTCGACCCTGTGCGAGGCGCTGGCGCGCCATTACGGGACCGTGTGGGTGCCGGAATACCTGCGCGAATTCGTCGACACCCGCGCCCGCGTCCCGTTTGAAAGCGACCAGTACCCGATCGCGCGCACCCAGCGCGAACGCGAGGACGCCGCGGCCGCCGGCCCGGCCGCGCGGCGCTTCCTGTTCTGCGACACCACGCCCCTGATGACGGCCCTGTACAGCCGCCAGTACTGGGGCCGCGTCGATCCCCAGCTTGCCCGCCTGGACAGCAGTCACGACTATGCCAGGACCCTGGTAACGGCGCCCGACAGCCCGTGGGAGCCGGACGGCCTGCAGCGCGAATCGGAAGAGGTGCGCCAGAAGGTGCACCGGATGCTGGTCGAGACCCTGGAGGCGCGGCGGATTCCGTATGTCCTGCTCGAAGGCGACCTGCAGCATCGCTTGCGTCGGGTCGAAACGCTGCTGGGGCCCGCCTGAAACGTGCGGGACGTGCGGCGCCATTCGCAGCGCTGGGCGTTTGCCGTCAGCTGGGCCAGGCCCTGACCCAGGGTGGCCGCATCGCCAAGCTGCGCCTGCGGCTCGAGGCCGGTAGCCACGAACCTGAAGACAGCTTCGTGGCTACCGGCCTCGATGGATTCCACCGGCGCTGCCTGGGCAAGCTGGCCGGGCTGGCCGACTAGTTTTCCAGTAGGGTGGTCGGCTCTGCCGACCGCGCGTTCAACTCACGGACGCATTGTGGTCGCGCATGCCGGAGCTGGACGCGCGGTCGGCGGTCATTCAGTCCAGTGGACTGAATGACGACCACCCTACGCATCGAGTCGGCCGCCCGCGTCACCCATCAAAAGTCGAACTGCGCCGACACCCTGAAGGTCCGCGGCGCGCCCGGCAGCAGGTAGCCGCCCAGCGACTGGGTCACGTCGCGCCAGTAGAACTTGTCGAACACGTTGTCCACGCGCGCGCGCAGGATCGTGTGCACGCCACCCATCCGCAGCCCGTACGATGCGCCCAGCGCCGCCACGTGGTAGCCAGGGACGATCGCGCGGTTGGCCGGATCGAAGGCCTTGCTGCCCGAGTATTGCCAGGTCGCGTCCACCTTCATGCCGGCGAGCGCCGGCACCGCATATTCCACCCAGGCGGTCGAGCGGAACTCCGGCACGTTGGTGACGCGCTTGCCCTCGACGCTCGCGTCGCCGGTGCCGTGCTGCTTGGCGTCGAGCGCCATCAGCGACAGGCTGTAGTTCAGGTCGGGATTGAGCTTGCCCTGGGCCGCCAGTTCGGCGCCGCGGTGGCGCTGTTCGCCGGCGCGCACGAACACATTGGCCGCGTTCACGTATTCCAGGCCCTGCTTGATCTCGAACAGCGCGGCCGACAGCATCACCGTATTGCCCACGATGCCCTTGACGCCCAGCTCCACCTGCTTCGAGCGGCTGGGCGCCAGCACGCTGCCTTCGTTGGCGGTGCCCATCTCGGCGATGCCGCCGTGCTGCAGGCCGTGGCTCAGCGACCCGTAAACGCTCCAGTCGCGCGCCGGCTTGTAGACCAGGGCCACGCTCGGCAGCACGAAGGAATCGTCGGCGTGCACCCAGCCCTGTTCGAGGTCGTCCAGCTCGTCGCGCTTGAGCTTCACCCAGCGCAGTCCGAGGTGCAGCGACAAACGCTCGTTCAGGGCCGCCACGTCCTGCGCGAACAGGGCGGTCTCGCGGTCGCTGCGGCGCGCCGTCACCGGGCCGGTGCGCGGATTGCCCGGGGCCGGCGGCACCACGAGGTTGCGGTAGATGTTGCTGGAGCCGGCGTAGTCGTAGACATATTCGCCATAGCTGTCGTGGCGCTCCGAGACGGCCGTGCCGACCGTGAGCTGGTGCCGCACCGCGCCAGTGGCGAAGCGCCCCTGCAGCATGGCTTGCGCGCCCCACGGGCTCTTGCGCTCACCTACGCTCTGGTAATCGTAGACGTCGTAGTCGCCGTTCGAGCAGTAGCCCGGATAGAAGCCATCGCCTTCGTTGCTGCAGCCATAAGGGAAGGCGGTGTAGTCGTCGCGCTTGAACCAGTGCTTGTTGGCGTTGACGGTGGCGGTCCAGTCGGGGTTGAGGCGGTATTCGAAGCGCAGGCCCAGGTTGCTGCTCTCGGTCTCTACCGGTTTGGTCCAGGGCTGGTCGTTGAGGAGGGTCTTGGGCGAGACGTTCGGCGGCAGTACTTCGTTGCGCAGCAGCTGGTAGCCGGGCGCGGTGATCTGCGACTTGTGCTGATGGTCGACGTCGAGCTGGAGCAGGGCGTTCGGGGAGATCTGCCAGTCGAAGGCGCCGGATACGAACTGGCGCTCACCAATGGCGCCGCGCACGTAGGACTTCAGGTCCTCGGCCGCGGCGTTGATGCGGTAGCCGAAGCGGCGGTCTTCGAAGCGACCGCCCAGGTCGACCGAGCCGTGCAGGGTGCCGCGCTCGCTGACTTCCACCAGCGCCGAACGCAGCGGCGCATTGGTCGGGCGCTTGGTCACGAAGTTGACCATGCCGCCCGGCGCCGCGACGCCCGCCTGCAGGCCGGCCAGGCCGCGCAGGACTTCGATGCGCTCCTTGTTCTCGAGCGGGATCTGGGTGTCGGCCGGGATCGCGATGCCGTCCTTGCGGTAGCTGCTGGCGTTGTCGAGGGCGAAGCCGCGGATCGAGAACTGCTCGGCATAGCCGACGGCATTGTAGGCGTCGCCCACCGACGCGTCGTAGCGCGCCGCGTCGGTCACGTTGCGGATCGACAGGTCCAGCATCTGCGTGCGGTTGATCGCGGTGATCGAGGCCGGGGTGTCGAGCAGCGGGGAGTCGGAAAAGCCGCCGATGCTGGCGCGGTCGCTGCCGACCCAGCGGCTGCCGGTGACGACCACGGAGGCGACGCCCTCGCTTTGCTGGGCGAAGGCGGTGAGGCTGAACGCCTGCAGGATGGCGCAGGCAAGAGCGGAGTGCTTCAGGTTGAATGTCATGGTTTGCTCGTCTTCGCGCGCCACGCGAACGCGGCGCGCTGCTTTTCAGTGAAAAAGCCGGAGCCAACGTGGGGGAAGGGCAAACAAGGATGGGAACTGCGTTGCGCTTTCCTTCGCTGGCATTATCCAGATCAGGTACGAAGGGTATCTCTCACCCGGCGCCGCGCTGTTCGCGCGTGCCAGGACCCCTAGCGAGGCGGCAGTGTACCACGGTCTAGGTGAGGCGTGGTGGAAATGGCAAGGACCGCGGTATGCAGGCTCAATATCAATTGACAATAAATGTTTCCAGAACGTAAAGTCTGGCGATCTCTCTCTACTCAGTAAGGAACCCATGCGCAAGCTGTCGATCGTCATCCTGTCCGCCACCCTGCTGGCCGCCTGCACCAAGGAAGCCCCGAAGTGCTCCGATCCCTCCACACTCGCGCTGGTGAAAAAGATCCTGCTTGACGAAATGGGCGCGGATGCCGACACCAGGAAGCTGATCGACAGCTACCTGAGCTTCGACAATACGCGCCCATCGGGGTTCGACGAGAAGATCAAGAAGTTCAGCTGCGAAGCGACCATGGTCGTGCGCAGCGGCGGCGAAGACAGCGGCACCTACAGCGTGCCGATCGAGTTCGAATCCCAGCTCGACGACAAGGGCGACCACATCGTCGCCGTCACCAAGCTGCTGCCCGGCGACCGGGCGCAGGTGGTGGCCCACCTGAATGCGGCCGTGGAGCATGCCAAGCCCGCACCTGCCCCCGCCGCCGCGCCCGCGCCGGCCGCCGCGCCCGAAGCGCCGGCGCCGGTACCTGCGCCGGCCGAGGCCGAGCAGCCCGGCGCGGTCGCTAGTACGGTCGAAACGGAAGGCGTCTGCAAGGGCCTCGACCTGGCGGTCACGGTCGACCAGTCGGAATGCATCGGCCGCAAATTCACCATCGCCGACAAGCAGCTGAACGAGGACTACAAGCGCGTGATGGCCTCCTTGACGCCCGACCGCCAGGCCGAGCTGAAAGCCAGCCAGCGCGCCTGGATCCAGGAAAAGGACGGGCGCTGCGAGGAAGCGGGCAAGGAGGCCGAAGGCGGCACCTTGCAGCCGATCCTGATCGGCGACTGCAACGTGCGCATGACCGAAGAGCGGATCGCCTTCCTGGCCCGCTTCCGGTAAGGCGCGGCGGCGAGGCGGGGCAGTCGGCCCAGCCGGGCTCAGGCCTCGGCCGTGGTCGCTGCCGCCACCGCGTGCGCCTGGGCGCCTGCCGCCTGTGCCATATGGCGCAGCAAGGTCGTGCGGGTGGAGTCGCCAATGGCGCGCCAGAACTCGCGGCGCTGGGCGGCGCGCTTGCGGTGCTTGGACGGCATGTCGGCCAGCGGCTTGAGGTAGAAGGGCAGGCGGATCAGGTAGCTGCGCCCCGGCATCTCGACCCCGCCCAGGATGCGCCAGAAGCCGTCGTAGGCATTCTCGAAGCCTTTCAGGTCGGCCGGATCGTAGGTCACCTGCTCGGTGCACTTGACGGCCACCACCTGGTCGATGCCGAGCGCCTGGGCCAGGCCCTGCAGGGCGGCGAAGCAGAAGAAGCTCGGGGAGTTGTTGGGGAAGGCTTCCTCGAAGGCGTCGAAGGCGGCGCCGGAATCGCTCCAGCGGCCCTGGTTGCGGGTGACGAAGGGCACGGTGGGCAGGTCCAGGCCTGCCAACTGGCCATCGATCCAGGTATAGGACAGGCGGTGCAGCAGCTTGCCGTCGGCGAGCAGCGAGATGGAGAGATCGCCCTCGGGGTCATGGCGCGCGGCCGTCTCGAGGCGCAGCACGAAGTCGTGGGCGGCGCCTTCGCCTTCGGCCTGGTGCCGGTGCTGCCACAGGGTGAGACCGCTGCCGCCGTACACGGCGCCGTGGTAGGCGCTACCGAAGGCGGCGTCTTCGAAGCGGTAATGCGACAACACGCACTGGACGCGCTGGCGCGCGCTCAGGTCGCGCGACAGGTAGCTGCGCTGGCCGAGGCGGTGGAACAGGTCGTGGTCCGACCCGGCGGCCACGTAGCGCCGCACCAGCTCGAGCCGGCACAGGGCTTGGCGCTCGCGCCAATAGCGCAGGGTGCGCAGGCTGCGCGCGAGGCCGGGCATCAGGGACGCGAATGCGGACGCGAATGCGGACGCGGACGTGGCTTGGGCGCGCCGCGCGAGCCAGCCTTTCGACAAGTGAGCAAGATTCATGGGTGCTCCAATCGGCGTAAAGTTGCGGGCGCTGCAAAGTGCCAGGGCCACTGTCTTTATCTTCGATGCCCGCCGCAAGGCTGGCGGGCTTGCACAACAGAAATCACATTCTGCCATGCAAATGCCGTGGAGGCTAACTACTGCCGGGGTATGTCAGGGGGAGGTGCATGGAACCGCGGGTATGTGTTGCGTTCATGTTGTCTCTCTCGGTATCGGCTCATTGCGCGCCGCTGCCTTGGTGCTGCTGCGGCGCGTGGCTTTGCGACTTTTTGTTTTCGCCTGACAGGCAACACAAGATTACCATGTTTGTGCGGCGACACGCTTGGCTTTCATCGTCAATAATTGCGCCAGACCGAAGCAGACCGGAGGTGCGAGATGGTGTATGAACTTTTTTAGTGGGTTAAAATCATGCACCATGAATCGCCACGAGTTCAGTAGACACTCCTGAGCCTATAATTGCAGGTTCAAGGAGAAAGTATGAGTGGCAAGCGGTATCCCGAAGAATTCAAGATTGAAGCGGCCAAGCAGGTGACAGAGCGCGGG
>Ga0209023_10000401_pt1 | contig 67817 bp, 59 predicted proteins | sample LakOneMetagenome_FD_187468 | JGI IMG/M metagenome (GOLD analysis project Ga0209023, IMG submission 187468) | Freshwater and sediment microbial communities from Lake Erie, Canada (SPAdes) (version 2) | ecosystem: Environmental > Aquatic > Freshwater > Lentic | place: Lake Erie, Canada...
GCCCGATCCGCAACAATAGAGGGCTTCGCTACGAAAACACGATGAATTCGGGAGTAGTGAAACGGCGCTTTAGCTCAGCTGGTTAGAGCGATGGAATCATAATCCACAGGTCCGGGGTTCGAATCCCTGAAGCGCCACCAATAAAATCAATGACTTAGCTCACATCAGAGCTAGGTCATAGACCCCAAAGTCGACTTTTTTGTCTCACGCGTGAGACAAAAATGATTTTTTAGGGTCCATTTAGTCGCCGGTAATCTTCCGATTCAGCGGCTTCACTTTCTCCCCTAGTCGCTGCCGAACATAGTGCTCTGTCATCGCGCGGGACGCGTGGGCGAGACGCTTTTGCGCCAGCGCCAAATCGTCGGTATCCGTTGCATTCTTCGCTCTGAGATCGCGGAGCTGAAACTGAACACCCGCCGCGTCTCGCGCCTTATTGAATCGCTTCTTGAACATCCCGGGCGTGAAGGCCTCCCCCTGCTCGTTGACGACGAGCGCACGTACGCCCGGACGTCTTGCACGCGAGCGAATTCTTGCCAGTACCTGCGTCAATTCCCCTTCATTCTCAAATCGAATTTTGCGGCCCGTTTTAATCTGCTGGATCGAAACAAGTTCTTCGTCAATCTTGTCGAGCGTTAGCGCGTAAACATCCTGCGGCCGTTGCCCTAATAAATAGGCAATGTCCAGCATGTCTTGCACCGGCCAACAGGCGGCGTTCCACACGGCTTTCAGATCAGCGTCTGACACGTAAATGTCTCGACCTTTCTCTTTGAACTTTCTCACGCCTACGCAGGGGTTTGCGAGCTGCGTGAAGCCCCATTCGCGTGCCCGATTCCACATGTGGGAGAACAGGGCAATTTCACGATTGGCACGAACTTCAGTGACTTGACCGCGTAAATCGAGATATGACCGGATATCGACGGGAGAAATATCGTCGAGCGCAACCGGATCGAACACAGGGCGCAAGTTCGACAAATCAACCCAGTTTCCGCGTTGACTCGCAGGCGCCTTTCTTGGCAGCTCGCGGGCAACGTACACATCTGCCAGCTCGCCGAAAGTCATAGGCAGCTTTGCTGGCGTCTGATGAGCCTCGGGCGCGTCGCAGACGAGCTGGGCATAACGTACCAACGCGGCCGACAAATCGGAACCGAGCGGAACCCACCGGCGTTCGCCGGACGGTGTACGAAAGTAATACGAGGCGCGCCGCTTGTAGACATAACGCGGCAGACCACTTGTAGAGGGAAAAGCGCGCTTACGACCCATGCCGTGCCTTGGTGCGTGGCGTCGCATCCAGTAACGAACTGAAGTTAGGGCGAGGCCGCGATGCGACTTCCTCGGGGATGGATGTCGCAGACGCAACGGAATTGTTCCCGTCCTCGCTGAAACCTAAGCGTTGTTCGATGGTGCGACGCAGAACGCGCGGACGACCCGAAGAATCCAAAAAATACGGAATCGAATTTGCGAATAGCCATCTGACCTGCAGCGCGTGATTGCGATAACCAGACAGGTCGCGTAGCTCATCCGTGGCCAGAAGTAGCGATGCCGCTCGACTAATCGTCATCACGGCCCCCAGTCTCAAGCTCGATACATTGCTCGGGCTGAATCGATAAAGCCGAGGCACGGCTTTCGAGTCGGGGTTTGAGGTCGCTAAATGCATGTGACCAAAGTACGCGTAAAACTCGTGCGCGCAACCCTCGCGGCAACCGCGACAACAACAGACAAACTAACAAAAACATACCAGCCACCACTCTGGCCGAGCGTGCTTCTCACGCGCCCAGACCGAGGTCACCGCACACCCATCGCCCGATGGGTTGGCGGTAACTATCGCTACCTTACCTACAAAGTGATCAGCCCCTGCGCCGGGCGCTGATCAGGGAGTTCCTCTCCGAAGGAGAGTGCACGCCGGCTCAAGGTAGCTCGAGGGTGGCAAAGTTCAGTACACGGACGGGCGAGACCGTGCGAAAGAGGGGTGAAGGAGGGAAGGGAGGTTCGCGGCAGGCAAGCGCAAGCCTGACGAATGAGTCATCCGCATTAGCGGTCGTCGTTACGCCAAGCGATGCGCAGCTCCGGGCGCAAGAACACCCGCGAGCACTGGCACAAACGCAGCAAAATGGCGCGCACGCGCGCCGGTAGACTTGGCAAAGCCGCAGACGGCTTTGTAGGAATACGACGCTCAAAGAAGCGCCGCGTGCACAGCGTTTACACAAACGTACCCGATCCACCGAGTTGTTCGAAAGCTGCGTGGAGAGAATGCCGCGATTTGCGCAAGCTGTCAATAACATCAGCCTGCACTGCGCCTTTTCGTCGCGTAAATGCCACAGCTCGCGCGCGACTTTAGCGTGACGCATGGCGCTGCCGCGCCCGGGCGTTTCGTCAGAACGCCCGGAGCGTTAGTGTCGGCCGTGACGCCCAACGACGCTTTCCCAGAGCCTAATAAGGAAGTATCCGATCACGCCAATGACTCGCGCCGTGATTCTGAGAACGGACAACAGCGGCGCAAAATACACCCGCAGGACGTAGGCAAACTCCCGTTTCAAGGGGCGCAGAGACGGGTCTGCGTTCCACAGTGTCGGGAAATCATCGGATTTAAGCTGTCGCGCTCGACGGAAGGGCGCACGCAGACATCGAGAAAGTACAGACCACGTCAACGGAGGAGGCGTTGGACGCTGGCGGATCCGTAGACATCTCATCGAAGTCCCCGAGCGGACTGGAGACGCGTCTCGCAGGCTCGCTGGTAGCGCGCATAGGCGTCAACCTGCGTCATAAATTCGGGGTCAGCCCAGACCGGCACCCGACTCGCCATGACGACCGGATTCCGACTCACCACATAGTTGTAAGCGGCAAGCGAGGGCACGAAGTCACCCTCCGCATCAGTCGCTAGAAACCGCGACCATCTTGAAAGTACCGGATCGTTGTCGACGCCTGCATCAAAGTAATCGAGCTGATTGAGCACACCGACGCATCGCGCGCTCATGCGCTCAGTGATCGCCGCACGCAGTCGGTCCGGTGCGAGGCCGTCGCGCTCAAGCGCGTCAAGGTCCGCCTCGCCCAAATCGTCGAACCATGCGTCCCCGGCCCGAACCCACGAATGACTGAGTAGCGTATCGAGTGTCGGCATCCCGATTGGGTGTGAGTGTTCGGGTACCTCGCGCCCGCCTGGGATCAGCGTTACATGGGCAATGGCGGAAAGTGACGTGATCACTTGCCGACCGTGTGCCAGCATCAATGTCTCTACGCCGTCAATGTCCCCTTCGCTCTGTGAGCTCGCGTGTGCTCGGACCGCGTCGAGACTGCGTGCGGGCAGACCGACACGACCGAGCCGCAGCGTATCGTCAACGCCCACGCCCAGCACAAAAAGTGATGCAAACGGCAATCCCGGCGGCGGCAGAATCAGACACAATTCCTCGATACCGTCCCAGTCCGCTAAGTGCTGCCTCGGCACCTGTACCATCGCTCGCTCGGTCAACAGTTCAGTGAGCCGAATCGTTCGGTCTGGACCCAGGATGTGTATCGCCTGGTTGATCAGCTCACGCGGTGACGGCGTCAGCAGCAGATAGGTCTCGTCCGCCCGCGGACAAATCGTTGGTGCGCGGCGACACGTGTTGCGTGTCAAGCGGCGCGAGGTACTCGTACGGTAAATTGCATTGAAGGTCATGGTGTGTCTAAAGCTCCATAGAGTGAAGATCGGTCATCAGGGGTTGCAGTTACGCGATCAGCTTCGCACGCGTCGGATGAATTGCAACCGTGCGGGAGGTGCTCGTTTGGCGAATCATGGCGGAGGCGCAGGCCGCACTCCCCCCTGCTCCTCGCCACGCACGCCTTCATTGATCGTCACCACCCAGCTGCAAGAACATGTGTTCCGGGAGGGCCGATTTGAACGCCGCGCGCTGCAAACTCACGCTCCGCTGCTGACGGTCGGCCAAACGCACACTCAGTGCGGTTTCTCGTTCCGCACGGGCGGCTTCAATGTCCTGGAAGCGCGATTGCAGCTCGGGTTGTTTGAGCGCTTGCATCAGCTGCGCAACGGCCACCCGACAAGCGTCTTCGGGCGTCCGGTTTCGCAGTGTTCTGTGCTCTACCTGCACGGGGCACCAGCGCCCAGCGAGGTAGTCAAGCCGAACTGCGAGTGTTGAGCAGCGACGTCCGTCCGTGTCCGTCACTGAGGCGATATGCGAGCGCTGGGTCAAACAGTCGTCAACCCGTACGGAGACACAGTGGTTCATGGCCGCGCCTTCTTTCACCAGCGCCTGAGAATCGGTCAGAAACTCGATTCGTCGCGGCGCCGTACGCGTGGTGATATTGATCGGCTCCAACAGCGGAAGCCAGTGCAGGACTTCATCGTCATTCGCGTACTTACTGAGGCGTGTCGTGTGGTCCACACCCGCGTCCGCCAGATACTGGTGCCAGCGGTCGCTGGCAGCCCACCAATCCGTGATGGACCAGGTTTGCAGTTCGAGGCGCACCGACGTTGGCAGTCGGTCATGCCGCGCTTCGACGCCATCTGGCTCGTCCTGTTCACCCGGGCGCAGCGCCTCCAGAAAATCACTCAGCTCAAACCCCATCATGCTGAAGACGTGACCGTCTTCACGGTCCCACGCCACATCGTGGCGCGGCCCGACCTTTAACTTCCAGCGCCGCGCAGCCAGCTCGCGATAAAACGCGTGCGTGATAGCTGCATGAGCGGTGTTGGCACGCAGATCGATATCACGCACGGGGATATCGGCGACAGCGTCAGTCACCACACCAGACGCAGCCGCGTGCTGCGCTTCTCCGAGAAGCTGAAACACGTTCATGGAATGGCGCGACAAGGCTAACGTGACCCGCACCCAGAGTTGCCACTGGCGAGTGCTCTGCGGCCACTGCTCGGCCGGAATCAACTCAAGCCACGATAGCAATGTGAGCCGCCTCGACACGGGGTGAAGTTCGTGCGCCGCCGTCAAATGGTGCTCGCGAAGCGCCACGGTCCGCAAATGCCTGACCGTGCGTTCGCTCAATCCGGCCCGCTGTGCGAGCAGCGGAAACAGAGGCTCGCCGTGTTCGATGGCCGCATCAAGCGTAGGGGGCGTACTCGCTTCGGTCACTACGGTGGCCTGACGGGCGTCGCTTCGCAACAGCATGGGTAACAACAGCGGCGCGGCGATAAGTGCCTGCAACCTTCGTGTTCGCGCTTCGCCAGGGAGCGCTTGCGACAACCAGTTGAGGCGGTGTGCTGAAAGCCCGTCGGCGAGACCCGCAGTCCGAACCTCGTTCTGGATGTCCGGGTCGAGCTTCTGGCAAATGAGCTGCATAGTGCGTCTCGCCAGCTTTCGTTCGCGGCGATGCAGGCGTTGCCAGAATTGCCGTCGCTCTTGAGGTGGGCGCGCCTCAATGGCCGCCACGTTGTCGAGCACGTGGCTCGCGTCCCACGCTCGATCGCCGTCGCGCACTGTGGCAAATTCCCCAGGTTCCCCCGCCCGCAACAACGGGCGGCTGCAGTCACTTAACTCGAACGCGGAACGTTCGGCGAGCCGTGCCTCCCACAGCTTTCTTGTTTCGGTATCTCCCCAGTCAGAAACCGTGGCAAACGGCTTCAATGTATGCGCGTGTGCCGCCAGGCGCGCTGCCTGAAAAATGTCTATCTCAGCAAACGCTGACCCGGTGGGTAGGCGTTGCAGCGGTAGTCGGTAAATCTGCCGGGTCTTGCGACAGACCGACCAGGCAGCTGTTTGATGCGCCGAGCCCATCCGGAACAGAAGCGACAGCAGATCATTGTCGCCTTCGCTGAGTTGCAGAGAAAGCACGACTAGCGACCACTCGGCGAAATCTTCGCTGACTACGAATCGTGGCGCATCAAGCAGCGATTGCCACTTTGAGCGTGCCTCCGGATCCTTCAACACGCTCGAGATCCACGCATCCTCAGGGAGGGGTCGATCACGCGCTGAAAGGGTTCGCCAGCGCGGCGGTTCGTGTGGATCTAAAGGGGCCGGCGCCATCAGCGAGGGCTTCGTGTTGGTAGGATGAGGGTTCATGGAAATTGAGTCCGGAATTTCGAAGTTCAAAAGTTGATGCGTTGACAGGCTGCCGGGCTGTGCCGCCGATCGGCGTTGCTGTCACGGTGCCGCGTATGCGACTCGCGCACCGTGGTTCGTGAGTCGCGTGGAGCGATGAGTCAGCGGCGGGGTGTGCGATGCGGTGAGGGATCGGTGCGGCGGGTCAGTTCGCACCAGCCCACCGTTATCACGCAGGTGGAATCGGCGGCATCGACCACGGCGTAGGCGTTGCGATAGCGCGCAGCGGCGTCATGACCGGCGAGCTCGCCGAAGCGCTGTTTCGCGCTTTGTTGATGCAGATGAACCCGCACCCCGCCCTGATGATCGAAATCCCGCGTTCCTGTTGCGAGAAGTTGTTCGATGACGCGTACTGGTATTGCGCGTTGGGCGCTACGACAGCGCGCGTGTTGGGTCAGATGGATGGGGAGCGTACGGTGACTGTGCACGGGTGAAACGGTTGTCGGCATGGAGCAGATTCCTTGCAAAAAGTCAGATGACTCATTCAAGATACCGGTCATTTCGGAGTGTGCAACCTCGCGGCGGCATCGGCCCGCCGTCCTTAACGCCGCATCTACCTCACCGCGAAAAGTCCTCGATCGTCAGCCGAGCGCGATCCTCGTTGAGTGCTTCAGCGTCGTGCCGCAGCGTTCGCCTTGCCGCCGCATTGCAGGCGCGGTCAAGCGCGGCCTTGACGTCGGCCAGCGACTGCCCGCAGAGTAACGCGCCCGCGAAATCGAATACATCATCAGTAGCCGTCACGGGACGAGTGCTCATTTCAGCGCGTAGAAACGAAGCAATCGTGGATGGCGTCGGCAAGCTAAACGCCAGCCGCTCCCCCAAACGGCCACCGCGCGTCATTGCTGGATCAATAAGATCAGGATGATTGGTCGCTGCAATCAACAACACATCACGAAGCGACGCCCGGTCGTCACCTGTTTCGGACAGAAAGGTATTGGTCGCCGCTGCGCTCCAGCTGCCCGCTCGATTCGCCATCAAGGCGTCCGCTTCGTCGACAAAGAGGACGCAGGGTTTCAAATCAATTGCGCGTTGAAGCAGTACCTTGATCTGGTCAGGTTGCTGTGCGAGGGTTGTGCCATCCGCTCGGATGAATGCCCAACCGGACGACTTGGCCAGTGCGCGCGCCGCAATGGTCTTGCCGGTGCCGCTTGGTCCGTGAAACAAAATTCCTGAGGCGAGGCGCCCGCCGAAACGTTCAAATGCAAATGTTTCGCGCATTTCGTCGGCCAGATGGGTCAAGCGCTGACCGACGTCTCCGTCGAAATGCAGGGTCACCAGCCCCCGAGTCTCGCTCGGCACGTAGTCTCCAAAGCCCCCTTGAACCTGCCGAAGCGCCGACTGAAACACTGCAATCGGCACCGCTTCGAGACGCTGTTCAACCGCACGCCGTGCAGCCAGCCGCGCTACCGCCCGGATTCTGCTCACAGAAAACCCCGCCCAGTGCCGCGCGAGCGCCTCGACTGCATCCGTTTTGGGAAACAGCAACGTCCTTTCCTGGATTGTTGCTTCGATCACGCTGCGCAGAATCAGGGCCTGACGCGCTGCGTCGTCGGGGGGGGTGATCTCGATCTTGGTATCGAAACGACCCTCGCGGACAGCGGCGCAATCGAGTCGATCCAGAAAATTTGTGGCCGCAACGAGCACGACGCCAGTGCTGCGTATTTCGACTATTCGCGCGAGTAGCGCGGCTGTCGTGCGGGAGTATTCGCACGCTCCGTCCGTGACGGCAGATCGATTTGAGAGCAGCGCTTCGACTTCATCAAGGAACAACACACAGGGCGCCTGGGCCACTGCGTCATCGAAAACGTGCATGACCTGCTGCGTGGTTTCATTGACGAACCGACTCGCGACCGTGCCGAAGTTCACCGAAATCATGGAGAGACCGAGTTCACCGGCGAGCGCCTCGGCCAGAAAAGTCTTTCCATTTCCGGGTGCGCCGAACAACAGAAGGCCGTTGGTCGAACCGTAGCGGATCATCGCGTCGAGTCCGGCTTCGAGCAGGCGCGCCTTGATCGGCTCCATCCCGACCACCTCGGAGAAGTTGAAACGGGCTGTTCTCGCTGGGTAATTGAACGAACTTGGAGCGGCGGGCGACGCACCTGCAGTCTCCTCAGTATTGCCGGATAAGGGCGGGAGCACGGCTGGAGGAACCGTATCAACCTGCGTGGGCGCCGTCGCGGTGGAACCTGAAGCGGAAGGCATTGGTAGTTCCAGCGCATTCGAATTCGCGGCCAGGCATGACGGGGTAAGTCGCTGCGCATGCCATCCGGCCAGCATCAGATTGATGCCCATGACGAGCCCAACCGGTGTCCAGATCCACGCGGCGGCATTCGTCAGGGGTTCCGACCACCCCGCAACTGTCGCCGAACCGACGGGACCATGCAATCGAAAGACGTGCAGCGCGACAACCGAGGCGAGGACCAGCGGGATGCTACGCCAGGGTGGTTCTGCGGCAGCGCGCCGCCAAAAGTACACGGCCAACGGTAGCCATAGGCACGCTCGAAAGACGCCGTCGAGCGTACTGAGCGACGGGGCAATGGCAAATGCGGCAAGCCCTGCGAGTGCAAACAGCGAGTTGTTGAGGTAGCGAAGCAGTACGATAAGGATCGCTGTGACCCCTAAAAGCTGCATAAGCATCGTACCGACCCCTTGCTGCTGGAAGGCCTGAATCGCTTCCATCAGGCTGGCGACGGATGGTTGGCGCAAAACGCTGCTGACAAATAGAAGACCGCAAAAGGTCACAGAAAAGACGCTAACCAGACGATAGATCGTCGGTGTGAGCGCGTGCGCACGAGCGGCAAGGTTGGCGAAGCTGGGGGGAAAGATTTGGAGGGATGTCATGCTTGACATCGTGAACCGGGTCGACTGAAATGCAACCGCGACGGATCAATGCGCATGGCGTTCGTCTGGTTTGTGTTGCGCCCGAAGTTGTGACTTGAAGCAAGAAAAAAGTGCGCGTGAGTGAACCGAGCGCTGACGTCGGCAGTAGGAAACGGTCGCGGTGCGGGCTTTCTCAAGCCCTATCTGCGCGGCCCAAAAATGTAGCGGAACTTTTTTTACGTCGGAATATCGTAACGGTAAGGACAGCTAGTGCGTTTTGCGATTCGACCGAAATACTCCGTGACGGCCGACAAAAATCATGACGCTTGTGGAATACTTCGACCTAACGTTTTAAAGTCAGCTTGTGCTCCAACAAGTACACGCGTCGCTACGCTGAATTTAGTATTCAGCAGCGCCGCATATCCCATGCCCGGGTCTTGACGCGGGCTAATTGAGCTCCGACGCCCGGTTGTATGGTGTTGATCTCGGCAGAATGCATTCGATTTCTGCCGTTATCGTCATCCATCAATGGGCGTCTAACACCACCCCCCGAACTATTTTTTTACATCTGCCTCAACGCAATAGAAAAGCGATCTTCGCGATCTCACCCTAAGCACGCGTTCCGCGTGCGTTGAAACCACGATGCCCGATTCCGGGTGTTCGTCCCTCGTCAGTACACTGATTGCCCCATGCTGCCCGCCGCAGCTTCAAAATGATGCAACCGGCCTAGCCCGGCGCTGCGTCACCGCTCCCCCAAACCCACGACACTTCCTCGCATAACAAATGCGGCGCTTGCGTCGCATTTTTCCAAGTCCTGTTTCCGTGATGAAAACAGTGACGCACAACCTGGATGGACTGAAACCCGCGTGACGCGGGGTTCTTAGGCCGTCTAAGTCATCAAAATCAACGTGATGGCCGCGTGACAAAGCTGGCACATCCCCTCCCCAGGTCATTCGACCCACTCCACACGCGCGCCAATTCTGGGCGCGATTCCGTGTTCCCAAGAGTCATCTCCGCTGACTTAAAACGCGGGCGTCCTGCGCAGCCAGGACGGGCCATTGGGCCACCGCCTTGCGCAACGGGCGGCGCCCCTCAACGGGCATCAACACTGAGCTTTGGTTGGTTGCAGATCTTTTTGGGTGGGTCGTTGATTCACCGGCTTGGGGTTCGTCCGCGTCCTCGAGCTTACGTGCTTAGCGGGCGTCTTTCTGGAGTAGGTTGTGAGTGATTTTAGTAATGATGTTTCGTTGGCGATCAAACGTCACAAGTCCGGTAGCCACAGCACGCGTGCAGCACGTCGTGAGTTATTGAAGTCGTTCGGCAAAGCCCTCGGTGAGCAGTTCCACGGCTTACGACTGGCTAACCTAAGTAAGAAGCATCTGGACTGGTACATCGAACGAATAAAGCGGGAGCCGTCCCACCGGACCGGGCGACCAGTGAGCACAGGCCGGCAGAAAAATATCCTTGCAGGCATCCGCTGGCTGCTGGAACAAATCAGCAAAAGCAATCTGCTGCCACGCGGCAACGCCGAACTCGGTATTAAGCGCCGCGTTTATGTCGCCGGATCATCAAAGGCGATTAACGCGTCGGACGAGTTGATTGATGAGATTGAAAAACACAACGAGTATGTCGCGTCGTCGCTCCGCTTGTCTCGTGAGTTTGGACTGCGAGTAGAAGAGAGCATCAAGATTCGCGTCTGCGATGCGGATCTTGGTAATGAGCTCCGGCTGCAAGGCAGCTGGTGTAAAGGCGGCGTACCCCGTAGCGTTCCGATTCGGACTTTGGCGCAGCGCGAGGCTCTTGATTCTGCCGGGGGCGTTAGCGGGAAAAACTCTCTATGTCCGGAAGGACTCTCCTATGTCGAACACTCCCGGATTTTCCGAAATCTGGTGAATCGATTTGGAATTCACAAAGTACACGGATTGAGACATGCGTACGCTCAACGGCGCTACTTCGAGCTGTCCGGTTGGCAGCCGCCGGTCAATGGCGGTCCGTTAGTGGGCGACTTGACTGACGTGCAATACCAGCTTGACCGTGCCGCTCGCTTGACTGTAAGCGTCGAATTGGGCCATGGGCGCGTCTCGGTGACAAATGTTTATTTGGGCTCGGCCACCGTCGTGCGCAAACCAGTGGCGGATAACACCGCTCACTTGATCGACTGACCCGCAATACGCGGCCTCCATCACGTGGCCGCGCACCATCTGCACCAACCTCTTCTTTATCTCTACAGGATTAATCATGGCACCTTTAGTAACCATTGAACCCATCGTTGAAATCAACACTGACACCTCGGCAAAGAAAACTAAGACAAGCAAGCCAGTCGATGCGGCTGTCGATCCGAAATGGCGGGATTGGCGGCGGCATGAACTGGGCGCTGTGTTTCATGACATGTCGACTTCCGAATATGAATCACTCAGGCGTGATATTGAAACCAATGGTCAATTGCATCCGATCATTCTGTTCCAGGGGCGGGTGCTAGACGGTTGGCACCGGTTTCGCGCCTGCCGCGACTTGGACAAGGAGCCGGTATCGGTTCCACTTGCGGAAGGAACTGATCCGCTGCATTATTCGATCGCGAGCAATGCGGAGCGGCGTCAGTCGCGGCCCAGCCAGTTGACGATCTCGCTCGTAGAAATCTGGATGGCGCAGAATGCCACTGAATTCAGTGAAGCAGAGGGGAGAAGCGCTTCTCCCCTCTCGTCCGCGCTGGCGTCTATCGGCAGCAAAGTGACACTTACCAAAGCGGTTCTCGCGCAGTTTGCCGGTGTGTCAGAACGGCTGGTGCAACAAGCACGACGTGTAGTCGTTGATGGCGCACCCGAAATTATCGTTGCAGTGAAATCTGGAGCGCTGTCCCTGGAGCGTGCCGTGCAACTCGTCAAAACTCCGATTGTCGAGCAGCCGCAGGCGCTGGAAGTGCATCGTGCCACGGCTGCAGAGAACCAAGCGTTGAAGATAGAAAAACACAAAGCCAGGGCAGCGCAAAAGCGTGAGCTGACGGAGCTGGTCGAGTTTGCCAACGGCGCGAGTAAAAGCGACACTTTCAGTGACGACGCAGCCCGAAAGCGGGCGAAGTATGTCGTCGGAGTGATCGGACGTCTTCAGCACTGCGTTGCTGAAATCGATGACCTTGCCGTCGTGGTGGTCGATATCGAGCCGCATCTACTAAACGTGGAGTTGTTAAAAACAGTGATCGACGGTTGCGAAAAGCTGCGAGCGGTTGCCGTCAAAATTGTTAAGCGGGTGCAACGCGAGGCAGCGGTGTAATCGTTGAGCTGCGGTGATCCGTGCACGTTGATTCGCCAAAGCTTTACCTCGCGATGTTGCATCGCCGCGATACAGACGACGCACTTGCAGGGAAGGCTTCTAGCGATCAGACACAGAACGCACGATACCAATGGTCCGCGTGTCGCAAACAAGCTGCTCCCAGCTGCCGTCCGCCGGTTGGTCAATATTCAAGCGGCGCGGACAGTTTTTCGAATTGTTGTGCCCTCGGAGGAGGTTGCGGCATTCGTCGACAAATCCAACCAACTTTGGCGCGTATTTCGGCTAATTAACGAGATGCGCGCGCCAAACAATGACAGTTCAATAACAACGGATGAATGGAGACAAAATGGAACGAGCGATTGACGCCGGCTATGGCTGGACGAAATTTTCAACCGGCAACGCCTACTTCTCTGATGAGAAAATCGGCGTTGACGTTAAGGCATTCCAGTCGCTGCCGAGACTGGTACCCCGTGAAACGTTTGCGAGGTTGGCCGGTGTCGAGACGCACGGTACAACCGTTGGGGTCAAGGTAAAGAACCAGTCCTATCTGGTGTCGGAAGAATTCTGTTATTCGACCGACACCCTTCGTCCGCGTAATCACAACTATTGCAGCACCCATCAGTACGAGGTGTGCATGGCCGCAGCGCTCAAAGCGATGAACCTGGATTTTCTTGATCACCTGGTCGTCGGTGCACCGTGCGGAAGTTACGAAGCCACCAAGGCTTTCCTGAAAGAGAAATTTGGCCGCGGTATCATCATCGATGAGAAATCCGTTGAGATCAGAAACTTACATGTCGTGGCCCAACCCGTCGGCGGACTGGTCTGGCACTACTACGCAAAGGGACTGCAGAACCAACTCGGTCAGCAGACGAGAGTTCTGGTGGATGCCGGCCAGGGCACGCTCGATTGGGTCACAGCCCAAGGTCTGAAGAGCAACCTCGAGCGCTCGGGAACCGTGCAACTGGGCGTCGGCCACTTTGTTGATCGCATTGTCAGCGAAATAAAGGGCGTCAAGGCACCCGAGGATGTGTGGTTCTCAGATCAAGTGGAAAGGATGCTGCTGCGTGACCAACCTCTCATTTTTGGAAATCACGCCCACCGACTTGAAGATTACCAAGCCCTGATCCAGCAGGTCGCCACTGAAGGGGTAAAGCACATCGAGTCAAGCATCGGGGACGTGCGCATGTACCAGAGCGTTGTGCTGATGGGAGGTGGTGCCCCGCTCTACAAAGATGCTGTGAATAAAGCCTTCAATTCAACGAAGGTTGAGGTTGTCGACGCAGCCCGTTTTGCAAACGTTCGCGGTTTTCAGCTACTGGCTCAACGCCAGGCTTCGTTGGCTAACCCGACTGGCCCCAGAAAGGGACCGCGATGAACCAGGAACAAGCTTTAGTGTTGACGCTCGCGCATTTGACCACCGTGCCGACGACAACCGTAGCGCCTCAGCCCGGTAGATCACACAACGCGGCCGACGGCTCTCCTAGCTGGAGCGTGGTTCCGTTCGAATTCTTTGGTCGATCGTCTCACGGTCGGTGCAGGCGATCCCCATATCGTCGAGCTTGTCCCAGAAGTAATCGAGATTCGCCGTACCACCGTTGATCTCTGGATCTCCGAGGTTGCTGTAGATGGGCCAACCGCCGTTTCGTATTCCCTTGGAGAAATGTTTCTCGCGAGAAACCAACATGAAATAGTGCTGCAAGGGCTCATCCCACCCGATTTGCACGGCGACCCGTTGTCCTCGATAGGTGCTGCTGAAAGTGTATTGACTCATCGTTCTCTTACCTATGTCGGGGTCGGCCCTCGTGCGTGAACGCCGCGTATTTTTAAGACTCGCGGCGTGCGCCGCCACCGCCAATCTTGCGCAGTCCTCAAAACCGAAGTGGAGAATGCTCCCTGATCACCGGCTGTCTCCATTGCAATACCGCAACAGTTACCCCCGCCAATTCCACAGTTCTATGATACGGGGCAAAGCGAGATGCACAAGCTCACAAATGTACATAAGTGACCGCGCCCGACAAGTCGAACCGGTGGGTTACCCTGTGGAGAACGCTGCACGTTATTCGTGAGAAAGGTTGCCAACCCCGTTGAGAATCCGGCACTCAACGTCATAGTCTCTAAACGCCCCCGGCTGTAGACAATGGATTCAAGCGCTCGCGTGATCGCGCTTCGCAAAGTGCATGCGCTGTCGCAGCAGGCGACGGTGGAGATGCATGACAATGAAATCAAACGGTATGAGTACGGAACAGCACAGCCGTCGCCGGAGGCGATGAAGAAGCTATCGAAGCGCGATCACGTGAGCACTGATTCCATGTTCTTCGATGAGGCGGAGTGTGGACCCGATGGAGAACTGCGGTTGCATTTCGAGGCAGTCTCGGCGATGAAGCCCAACTATTAGACGCTGGCCAAGGCGCTCTTGGATGCGCTGATCGTGCAAGCTCAGGTGGCCAGTGACAGCACGATGCAGCGCCATGCTGGCGCGGCTCGCAGCTAAGGCGATAAGCGCAGCGAACGGCGCCAACTCATTAACAGCTTTAGCCGCTATTCCCCACTACACAGGGGCAGAGCGCGTTTTTTTCGTTTGTTGGGTTTCCATCACATCGCGTTCCTTGCCCTTGTGAAGTGCGGCTTTTCCGGGAAAGCTGTGGAGGTTAAACGTATTAGTTTTCCTGCTGGATTCAACCCAATCCGTCGAGCATAGAGAGCGCAGCCTTCGCGGCAGGAAGCTGCCGCGGCGTGTAGCTCAGTGACTTTACACATGCTTACGCTCTGGTTTTGCGCTTACGTTGCAGCCGAAGCTGGAGGCGAAATGGACTCCACGGTTGAGCGCCCGAAACTACGGTGCCGCGAATTGAGCATTGAGCCGCCAACCGACGATCGGATGGAGCGGATTACAAGCACCGCGTTGCGTGTGCATGAAGAGCGATTCAACGGCGACGTTTGTGAACGATTGTTACAACCTGCGCGCGAACAGATTGACGCCTTGCTGCGACTGGACAAAGACGGAGGCGGCGATAGCGCCCACGACGCCGCACTGAACGAAGCGCATCGCTGCATCTAAAGTTGCGCTGTAGAATAATTTTTACACAAGTCTTGAGGCGCGACATGGCGGGGCAATACAAGGCGAATGCCGGTCGCAAGACGACAATCACCGCGAATCGTGGCGCCTGCGCATCGCCGCGCCATCTACCTTCGAAAGGAGGGGGTTGACCCCCTCCCCGCAATCCAACGCCGCCCCAATGAACCGCCTTCTTCGAATGGCGGTGATGGCGGGGGTCGAGAATTCGGTGCGCCTGCACATTGACCGCGGCGACGACATCAACAGTCGGGACGACAAGGGCCTCACGCCCTTGATGATCGCGGCCTCGCGCAACAAGGCCTCGATTTGCCGCCTGCTGATCGAAGCCCGGGCCGAACTTGGTTTGCTCGACCCGCTGGGGCGGGACGCCTTGTCCATCGCACGCGGAGTCGGGGCGACGGAGGCAGCTGATGTGATCGGCCGCGCCCTCCCCCCCCCTCCGGATGCTGCGCCGCCCGAAGTCGAAGCGCCCACGCTGCCGGCCCGCCTCGGCGAGGAGATGTTCGATCTGTCGCCATGGGAAACGGAGGTGGAGACGCAGGCGCCACCAGCCGACGAATCCCTGTCCCGCCCCGCCGCTGCTCTCCAAGCGGTGATCACATCGCACACGCCTATAGACGACGACCCAACCTGGGACGAATTCGAAATTTCTCTCCCAAGCTTCGCTGCTCCGCTGCTGCGAATTGACCATGTCGAGAAGCGCGACAAGCTGCGGCTCCTTTTTCTGAGAGCGCTTCGGGAAGGGAGCGTCCCCGAGCATAGCCTTGCAGAGTTCGAGTCTGAGGATCTAATGGCGCCGATGGCAGCAGGCGAGCCGTTCCTGCATTGTGTTGTGAATGCGCTAGGCGCCGAAATCGACGAACGCTTCGAATATCGCGCCGAGCACGAAGACTTCACGGTCTTTGTTAATCCCGAAGCCTCCCTAGACGAAGAGGATTTGCTCGCTGAGGCTTTCCAGGCCATCGAGAGTTCAGCGAGCGGGGACGACGCGCCCCTACGGATGTTCTTAAAGGACGCTCAGCGCCATCCTCTGGTCACCGCGTCGGAAGAGATCATCTTGGGCCAGACGATGGAGACCGAGATCGGGCACGCGCTTAACGCCTTGGCAGGATGGCCCGAGGGCATCGACGCCTTGTTGATCGCGGCCCGGAAAGTGCGCTCCGGAGTGCGAAGTCTCTCTTGGATCGCGGAGCAATCCGGCGAGGACGCCCCGACCGACGAAGCGACCTTGGAAGCGGAAGCATCGATCGCAGAAGCTGTTGTGGGCACTCAGGCAGAGGAGGAGGACGGCGCGGAGGATTCCGACGATATCAGCCGACCCGCTGGAGACCATGATTTCGACGGCCGGATGCTCACCCTGGAAGGCATGCCTCGCGCGGACTCCATCCTTGGCGAGCATTGGGCGGAGCGGCGCGCGCTTTTTGGCTCAGTTGTTTTTCGTCGACCCTTTCTTGTGGAACTGGCGGATTTTGCGAGACCGGGCCATCTGTCCGGAGCCACCTACGCGCGCGCCATCGCCAAATTTCGGCATGCCAGGGATCGCCTCGCCCTTGCCAATCTGCGGCTCGTGTTCTCCATAGCGAGGAAATACCAAAACAGTGGCCTGCCACTCGATGATCTGATCCAGGATGGTAACGTCGGCCTCCTACGCGCGGTAGACAAGTTCGACTGGCGCAAGGGGTACAGGTTTTCGACCTACGCCACCTGGTGGATTCGACAAGCCGTCTCTCGAGCCGTGGCAGACACAAGCCGATGTATTCGAGTCCCCGCGCACGTTCATGCCTCGGCTTATCACGCCGAGCAACACGCGCGGGCCTGGAAAAAAGAGCATGGGCGAGAGCCTACCCCCGAAGAACTATCGATCCTGCTGTCGCTTCCCCTGCGCAAAGTCCTAGCTTTATTGCGCGCCGGCGTGGAACCCGCCTCGCTTGACGCGTTGCTGTCGGAAGAGACTTTGAGTCCCGATGTGGAGGGCGAGTTTCTGCTGCCCGACCCATCCGACGCTATCGAAGCCAAGGAGCTAGGCGAGCAGATTGAAAAAGTTCTGTCGAGCCTCAAACCAAACGAGGCGAAGATCATCAAGCTGCGCTTTGGACTTGGGAGCGACGACGGCCGCACGCTAGACGAGATCGGCAAGGCCATGGGCCTGACTCGGGAGCGGATCAGGCAGATCGAAGCCAAAACATTGGGCAGGCTCAAACACCCTGCGAGAGCGGGCACGCTGCAGGATTGGAGCTCCGAGCCCAAGAAGTCAGCGGCGCCGGTTCACGAGGACCACGAAGATGACGAGGAGCTCGACGACGAGCCGGACCAAGGGGGCCAAACAGAAGCGCCGATGCCCTTGCACACTTCAAGCCGCCCGCCTCAAAGCGCCGCGCCTGCCTCTCCCCCAGAGCCGCCAGATACCCCGCAGGCGTTGATTCGACTACTTGCTGAGGCCGCTTCGCTCGGCGTGCCTGTGGATGATCGACGCTGTGGTCCCGACGGCGCTCTTTGGGTCAGGATTCACAAGCCCACCGACACCAAATCGCGAACGCTGATCAGGAACCTTCACGACATGGGATTCAAATACGCGCAAGGGGTGGGGTTCTGGCGATGACGGAAAAACCTCCACGCAGCGCGCCTCCGCGTGCGGACGCGATGCTCGAATCGCTTCGCGGCCTAGGCTACTCCACGGCCACCGCATTGGCCGACATCATCGACAACAGCGTGTCGGCGGGTGCGTTGAACATCGACGTGTGGCTGACGTGGCAAGGCGCGGACAGCAGAGTCACCATCCTGGACGATGGCAAGGGGATGAGCGATCCCGAACTCGAGAGCGCTATGCGCTTGGGCGACAAGAGCCCTTTGGACGCTCGCGAGGCGAACGACTTGGGCCGTTTTGGCATGGGATTGAAAACGTCTTCGTTCTCCCAGTGTCGAAGACTGACCGTTGCGAGCAAAAGAGACGGTCAAACGTCTTGCCTGCGTTGGGATTTGGCGAAGCTCTCCGACAAACCTATGGAATGGCTGATGTATGAGGGCACCAACGCCGGCTCCTCGGAGTTCATCAAGCCGCTGGAAGCGTCCGCCCACGGAACAATGGTCCTCTGGGAGGACATGGACCGGATCGTCACGGCCGGCTACAAGCCCGACGACTTCGCCGACCTGATCGACGACGTCGATGCGCACCTTTCCATGGTCTTTCACAGGCTAATGGACGGGCCGCGCCCGAAGTTCAGGTTGACGCTCAACGGCCGACCCGTTCGCCCCTGGGACCCCTTCATGTCTGATCATCCATCCAAGACGTGGAGCGGTCACGTCGCCAGGCGAACAACAGATGTCGGCGTGATAGAAGTCGAGGGCCACGTGCTTCCGCACAAGGACATGCTCTCGCCAGATGATTTCGAAGCCGCTGGCGGTCCCAACGGCTGGACCGCGCAGCAAGGCTTCTACATTTACCGAAACGAGCGGCTGTTAGTCGCGGGCGGCTGGCTGGGTCTTGGACAAGGTCGCGCGTGGAACCGCGAGGAATCGCACCGACTCGCGCGCATTCGCCTGGACATTCCGAATACGGCCGACGCCGAGTGGAAAATTGACATTCGCAAGAGCACAGCCCGGCCACCAGTCGCGCTCCGACCTTGGCTTATGCGCTTGGCCGAAGACACCCGTGATCGTGCTCGCAAAGTGTTCGCATTTCGCGGCACGCCCGCGACGCGACGCGGAGGCGTTCCAGTCGAGCAGGCCTGGCGGGTGGAACACATCAAAGGCGGCACGCGCTACAAGATCGACGAAAAGCATCCCGCTATCGCAGCTGCTCTGGATGCGAGCGGCGAGCGGGCGCAGCTGATCAAAGCCATGCTCCGAGTGATCGAAGAGACGGTGCCGGTGCAGCGCATCTGGCTCGACACCGCCGAGCATCGCGACACACCGCGCACTGGTTTTTCCGGCGAACTGCCTGAGGCCGTTCTCCAAGTTTTACAGACGCTCTTCGAGGACATGGTGGGCCGCAAGGCCATGAGCGCGGAGGCCGCACGTAAGTCGCTCCTCGCCACGGAGCCCTTCCACAACTACCCGGCGCTTATCGTCACGCTCAGCGTCGCGGCGCCTGAGCCCAAGAACAACTCAAACGAGAACGGTGGAACGCCATGATTGAAGACGAGAAGCTCCTTGCGAGCGTGGTCAATATCGCACAAACGCTGGTGCGTGCCGAGAAAGACAAAGCCAAGATCACCACCACGCTGATCGAGGAGAAGGTGAAGCTGGCGGCGGCCGTTGTGTCGCCTCAAGACCCTTCCGCGGTGAACCAAATGGAAGCCACCTCCATCTTGATTCAACGATTCAGCCACTGGATAGGCAAGATTGCGACGCTGAAGGACAACACGGGGCACCTGGAGTGGCTGGTGGCTGCGCGCAAGGATGATTGGGCCTACTGGCGCCGGTATCGCGACTACCTCGAGCAGAAGATGGCGGTCGACGTGGTGGACGCCCTGGAAGAATCTACTGACGACATCTTGGGTCTGATGGAAGACCCGAAGCGCGACGGCGTATGGGATCGCCGCGGCTTGGTCGTCGGTCACGTCCAGTCCGGCAAGACCGGGAACTACTCAGGACTGATTTGCAAGGCGGCCGACGCGGGATACAAGATCGTGATCGTTCTCGCGGGCATGCACAACAATTTGAGGTCGCAAACGCAAGTGCGCCTTGAAGAGGGCTTTCTGGGCTACGAGACTACGGCGGACCGCGTCCCCGGAACAAAAATCGGCGTAGCCGACTTTGGCGAGGATTTGAAACCGAACTCGGGCACAACGCGCGCGGACAACGGCGACTTCAACGCCACCATCGCCAATCACTTCGCTGCGATCTCACCCGAGGAGCGGCCTTGGCTCTTCGTCGTCAAGAAGAACAAGAGCGTCCTGACCCAACTTCTGAAATGGATACGCGAGCGCGTCGCCGATGCGGATGACGCCAGTGACGGCCACAGAGTCGTGACGAAACTCCCCTTGCTGATGATCGACGACGAAGCAGACAACGCGTCGGTCGACACGGGTGAACAGGTTTTCAACGACGACGGGACGCCCGACGAGGAGCACCAACCGAAGACGATCAACAGTTTGATTCGGCAAATTCTTCACTCCTTCTCCAAGAAGGCTTATGTCGGATACACGGCGACGCCCTTCGCCAACATCTTCATCCATAGAAAAGGCGAAACGAAGCTCGAAGGCCCCGACCTTTTTCCGCAGTCGTTCATCATCAACCTCGCAGCCCCGTCCAACTATGTCGGCCCCCTTCGGATATTTGGTCGCATGACCAAGGAAGGTCGCAAAGGCGGCCTGCCGCTGACACGGCCCATCGTCGACACTTTCGAAGCGGAGTCCATGACGGGATGGATGCCGCCAAAGCACAAGCGGGACTGGACGCCAGTCTTCAATGGTCAAGAGACGCTGCCGCCTTCCCTATACGAGGCGATCTGCTCATTCGCCATCGCGTGCGCGGTGCGCGTATGCCGAGGACAGGGCTCCCAACACTCTTCGATGCTGATCCACGTCACCAGGTTTGTGGATGTTCAGTCCGAAGTCCGCCGGCAGGTGGATGAAGCCGTGAAGCGCATTCGCCAAAAGATTACCCGGCAAGTCGATCACGAAGAGCTGCTATCTCTGATGAAGAAGCTCTGGGACGCGGACTTCGTTCCAACAAGCGCTCGCATCGCGGAACTGGCTCCTGAGGATGGTCCGTCAAAGCTGCCAACGTGGGCCGAGGTTCATGAGGCCCTCCCGAACGTTCTGGCAGACATCGAGAAGAACGTTCGCTCTGTCAACGGGACCGCGAAGGACGCGCTCGACTATGCGAACACCGGAGTGGGCCTGAAAGTCATCGCCATCGGCGGCGACAAGCTCGCGCGTGGTCTGACCCTTGAAGGCTTGTGCACGAGCTATTTCATTAGAACCACAAAGATGTATGACACGTTGATGCAGATGGGCCGGTGGTTCGGCTACCGGCCAGGCTACATGGATTTATGTCGCCTCTACACCAGCCCGGAGCTAGTCGATTGGTTCGGACACATCGCCGACGCTTCAGAAGAACTTCGCGAAGAGTTCGACACGATGGTGGAGCGCAAGGGCAAGCCTGTCGATTACGGATTGAAGGTGCAATCCCACACCGTTCTCGCGGTGACCTCGCCGTTGAAGATGCGCAATTCCGAATCGCTCTCGCTGTCATACAGCGGGACGCTCGCGCAGACGGTGGCCCTGCCAAACGACATCGACCAGTTGCGGCTGAACCTCGACGCCACCGACAGGCTTGTCACGGCCTTGGGCGCTCCACGTGTTTTTGGCCCCAGCCAAGACCGCAACGACGCGCCCGACACATGGAAGCGCAGCAGCCTTTGGAAAGATGTTCCGTCCGAGGTGGTCCTCGATTTTCTCAAGAGCTACGTCACTCACGTCCGGGCCACCAGCGCCAAAAGCTCCGTGTTGGCGGACTTCATCAACCGAATGAACGAGATCGGAGAGCTGAAATTGTGGACGGTCGCTCTTCTGGCCGAGGGCCACCCGGGCACGCCCCACACCTTCACCAGTGGCCTGGAGATCTCCGCCTTCCCGTCGCGCACAGACACCAAAGTCCCTGGGCGCTATTCCATCGGCGTGCTGACCGACCCCGCGGACGAAGCGATCGATGTCGAATTGGAGCCTTGGAAGCGCGCGCTCGAAATGACGCTCGCAGTTTGGAAGGCCGATCCGGCCAGAGGCAGGGACAAGCCACCGACGCGGCCCAGCGGCAAGAAGATTCGAGAGTTGCGCGGGGAAGAAAAGGGTGGCGAGTTGGACCGCGGCATCCTGCTGCTCTACCCGCTCGCGCCGTCCATCGACGGGAAACAGATTGTGAACGGTTGGGACCTCCCCATCGTCGCTGTCGCGGTGGGCTTTCCCGCGAGCGAAACCGGAGTCAAAGTCGAATACAAGGTCGACCTCCTTTACTGGGAGCAGGAATATGGCCCGTCAGAGTAAAGCGTTTGACCTCGCGTGGAGCTCCCTTTCAACTGCGAGCAACGAAGTCGGGTGGCGCGCTATTTCTGTCGGCTCGGCGGGCTCCGTCGCTATTCATGCTGGACGGCGTTTTCCCGAAAACGAAGAAGCCCTGCTGGTGTCCTTCACTGGCGCCTCACTCCCTGCCGCCGAAAAGTTGCCGGATGGGCAAGGCTTCGCAGTAGAGAGGGCCGACCCTTACGGAGATGGGGCGACCTGGCTCGCTCTCACGCGAAAGGCTACGGGCAGTCCTGAGCTGTTCTCCTCCATGGCCTGCGACGTGGCGGGCGCCCTGGACGCGGCGGTGTCCGAAGGCGCCGACAAGCCCAGGCTCCTGCGTGTGTTCCTTGGGCGAGTCAAGGCATGGCAGGAATTCATGCGCAAAGGCGCACAAGCTCTGGGTCCCGAAGCTGAGATTGGGCTCATCGGCGAGCTTGTCTTCCTTGCGGCTGCGATCACCGCCGGGGTGACCCCTAGCGGCGCTGTGGAAGCGTGGATGGGGCCTCTGGATGGAGTGCAAGACTTCGAACTCGGCACGGGCGCCGTGGAGGTCAAAACAACCATCGCGACCGTGGGCTTCACCGCGCAAATCGGTTCATTGGAGCAGCTCGACGACTCCGCCAGGCAGCCGCTTTTCGTGGCGGGTGTCAAGCTGCGCCAGCTTGCGACGGGACCTAGTCTTCCCGACATCGTGGCGTCCGTCAGGGCCAAAGTCGCGCACGACGCGGAGGCGACGCGGCTTCTCGCTGATCGACTCATCCAGGCGAGTTACCGGGACGCGCACGCCGACCGCTACACGCGCCGATTCGAGACCGCGGGACTGCGCCTTGTTGAGGTCACCTTGGCGTTCCCCAGACTCCTGCGCGCCACGGTTCCCCATGGGGTCACGCGCGCGATTTACGACATTGACTTTGACAACGCGGACGGTCCCGAGTGGGATTTGGCGTCCGCGCTAAAAAAATTGGGAGCAGTTTGATGGAGCTGATTGAATTCCTGCGCGAGACGCAAGCGGAGGTCCGGTCTCAACTGACCGACTCGACGCCGATTCCGGACCTCGCGTTCTCGGAAATCGTCATGCAACACATGTCCGACATCGGCATGACCTTCGAGCCTGTCGTATGCCCGCACCGCAGCAGGATCGGCAACGCAATCTTGCGCCTCAGCGGATACGCAATGTCGGAGGATCAGGATCAGCTCGACTTGTTTGTGAGCCTCTACGAAGGAGTGGACGTTTTGACGCCCGTGCCCGACGCGGACACAAAGACGGCGGTGGAGCAATGCCTCCGATTTCTCCAGCTGTGCGCCGAAGGCAAGCTCGCCGCGAAGCTCGACCCTTCTGACGACGTGCGCTCGCTGGCGGAGACGTTGCAGGAAATTTACGACGGGATTGAGCAAGTCCGCGTGTTTGTTCTGACTGACCAGATCGCGAAGGCAAAGAGCTTCAAGACGCGCGATATCGGAGGCAAGGCCATTCGCCTCGAAGTGATGGACATCGAGCGGCTGCATCGGCATCTGTCCGAGGGCAAGCCGCGCGACGAGCTGGTGGTGAATTTCATCGAGACATCCGGCAAGCCGCTTCCTTGCGTCCACGTCCCAGGAGAAGACGGCGACTACGACTATGCGCTTACCGCCATCCCTGGCGAAGCCTTGCGGCTGCTGTATGAGCGCTTCGGCGCTCGCCTGCTCGAAGCGAACGTGCGCTCGTTTCTGAGCGTAAAGGGCAAGGGCGTGAACGCCGGCATCCAGGGAACGCTACGCACCGCGCCAAGCCGTTTCATGGCCTATAACAATGGCATCGTGATCATCGCCGACGAGATGCGCCTGGGTCCGGTCGGCGATGGCTCCAACGGCATCGCGTATCTCAAAGGCTTGCAGATCGTCAACGGCGGCCAGACCACTGCATCGATCTACTTCGCCAAAAGGCGCTACCCCGACACCGACCTCTCGCGAGTACGCGTTCCCGCGAAGATCATCGTCATGCGCGAGCCCGACCCCGTCAAAGAGGAGGCGCTCATCTCCGACATCTCGCGCTTCGCCAACACGCAAAACACGGTGAAGCAGTCGGACCTCTCGGCCAACAAGCCATTCCATGTGGAGATCGAGAAGCTCTCGCTCAGCGTCTATTGCCCCGACGGCGTGGGCCGTTGGTTCTATGAGCGCGCCGCTGGCAGCTACAACACGTTGCTGGCTCGCGAAGGCTCGACGCCTGCGAAGCTGAAGAACCTGAAAGACGCGATTCCCGTCGCTCGTCGCGTCACCAAGACGGACCTTGCGAAATACATCACTGCGTGGGACCAAAAGCCGGACATCGTGAGCTTGGGTTCGCAAAAGAATTTCGACCGCTTCATGGCGACGCTCACGCCCACCGATGGAAGCGAGCCGAAAGTGCCCACCACGGCGGATTACAAAGGAATGATCGCGAAAGCGAAGCTCTACCGCGACGCCCAGAAGCTCGTTAGGCCAATGTTTCAAGCATTTCAGGCCAACGTAACGGCCTACACCATGTCGCTTGTCGCTCAGAAGGTCGGAGCGAAGCTCGACCTGGACAGGATTTGGGCCAAGCAGTCCGCTTCGCCCGAGCTGCTCGCTCAAATTGCGACGTGGGCCAAGGAAGTGAATGACGCGCTGCACAGGACGGCGGGCGGACGGATGATTTCGGAGTGGGCCAAAAAGCCCGAATGCCGCGAAGCAGTCCTAGGCGCAAGCTATTCGGAGCCGGCTGCGGGTATCCCCGAGCTTAAAGCCTAACAGGGGTTTTGGTGGACGTCGTATCGCCCGCGGTCAGGAGCCGGATGATGTCCGGCATCAAGGGCAAGCACACCAAGCCCGAGATGATCGCGCGCGCGCTTCTGACCGCCGCAGGATTTCGCTACCGGCTGCACCGCCGAGATCTGCCTGGGGCGCCAGATATCGCCCTGCCGGGCAGTAAGGTCGCCATCTTCGTCCATGGCTGCTTCTGGCATGCTCACGAGGGCTGCCGGTTGGCGGCCATGCCGTCCACGCGCCCTGAATTCTGGAAAGCCAAGCTGGCGGGCAACGTCGAGCGCGACGTGGCGGCCATCGCCAAGCTCGGCATACTTGGGTGGCGCGTGCTGGTCGTGTGGGAATGCTCCACGCGGGGAGGAGGCGTGAACGAGCTTTCAGCCGCCATGGTGGCATGGATTGAGGGGAGCTCCGAATATGGAGAGATCGGAGCTTCTCCTCGGGAGCTTGGCGCCCGCGTTTCAACGCCCCTGACCGCGCTATGAGGAGACCTATGGCCGCCGAACTCAAATCTCCGCCCATCGCCGACTCGCTCGCTATGGAGTTTTGCGACGAACTGCGCGCGACCCTCACCCCCGAGCAGATGGAGCAAGCGGCGGCGCTCAATGCAGCATTCACGCATCCCAACGTCTGCCATAGCCACGACTTCTGCGACGCCAACATGGTGATGCACGAAGTCCTCGTTAGGCACGGCATGAACGCCAGCGAGGAAGACGTCATGGACCGCTGCACGGACCTTTGGAATCAGGCGTGGAACCTGGCCAAGGCGCGCGGCTTTCGCATGTTCAAGCGGGGCGACAAGGTCGAAATTCTTGAAGAATTCCAGGACGAAGGGGACGACAAGTTCACCTGGATCGTCATGGAGGACGAGGAAAAAAGCGTGGACATCCAGCCGGTGGACATCCCCATGAACATCACGTCTCTCTTCACCGTCCAGGTTGGCTGGATCAAACTCGCCTGATAGTCATCGGGCGGCGCGCGCCGCCTCCATGAAGTTATAAATCACCTGGGCGATCTTTCGCGCCAGCAGCGGCGGGACCGCGTTGCCAACTTGCCAATACTGCTCCGTGCGCGTCCCCTCGAAGAAATAGTTGTCCGGGAAGGTTTGGAGTCTCGCAGCCTCCCGAACGGTCAAGCTTCGGCATTGCGAAGGATCGTGATGGATATAGTAATGCCCGTCCTTGGCAATGTGCGACACCACGGTCGACGAAGGCTTTCCCGCCAATTGCACGCGAAAACGGTCGGCGAACGGAATGACATCGTCCTTGGCGTTTACGTGATCGGGCAGCAAAGCCGGCGGAAAGTCTCGAAGCGTGGGGGCGACGCCTTCGCTTTTCGCATAACACGCGGCGAACAGGTATCTGCGCAAGTCTGTCCGCATGTGGCTGCGAGCCTGATGCTGCAAGGCGCCTCCGACTTTCGGGTCCGAATACCAGCGCTTCAACGGCTTGGGACAATTCTGCCCGAAGGTGATCGCCATCGGCATGAACAAGGCACCGCTGCTCTGATGCTGTTTGGCCTGGTCCATGTATCTCTCCATCGACGCCTCAATCGTTGCGCGAAGCGGCGACTTCCAATTCACAAGTCCCTGAGGCGCCTCGTTAACCGCCTTGAGCCAGACTTCGTCGGAATCCACGCCAGAAGAGAGGCGACTTCGCAGAGGCGGCAGGCCGGACAATGCCTGTGTCACCGTGACTTGCGGCGTCACCCGGCGCAACAAATATTTGCTGGGGTTCTTGTCGATGTCCGTGGTCTTTGCCGCGACGTCGGACCTGATACCAAACAAAATCACCCGATGCCGGCATTGGGGTATGCCGTAGTCCTCCGCGCGGACGACGTAATCCTTGGGCTCCAACTCGTTGCCCTTCACCACCAGAGAGCGGATTTGATAGATGAGGCCCTCCTTCGGAGCTTTCAGGTCCGAGAGGATGCGCGCGAAGATTCCCGTTCCGCCCTGCTTCGAACTCAGCACGCCCTTGACGTTCTCCATGACGAAGACAGCGGGTTCGAAGTCCTTGATGATGCGGAGGTATTCGGTATAGAGGAAGTGGCGATGGTCGTTGTCGAACGCGACCGGATCCTTCTTCCTCATTCGCGAGCGGCCCGCCATCGAGTAGGCCTGGCATGGCGGCCCTCCGATCAAAACCCAATCTTTGCTGCTACCGAGGCCGTCGCGAATCCATGCGTCCACCGTTTCGCTTGGCGTTACGCCAAGTTCTTCGCACTTCGCTTCCTTCTCCGCCTGGGCCGCCGCCGCCTTGATCTCTGGCAGATGTAAGAATTCCTCGCGCTTGATTTTTCCACGCACGTAGTCGTAATAGCTGTCGGGCGCCTTGCCTTTGGGGAAGAATCGAAAGAGAGCTCGCAAGGCCAGTGTCTGATGCGCGATCTTGTCCTTTTCAATGGACACCTTGACCGAGAACCTCTTGGCGCCCGATGGGTCGATCAGGGACGAAAACCCCTCGCAGAGCCCGCCCGGGCCTGCGAAGAGGTCTATCACTGGAATTGCCGCGGGCCGCGCCATCTTGGTTCTGTTGAAATCGTTAAATCCGAGGTGGCGAAGGCGGGCGAATTTGGTAAATCGCGGCGACGCGCAGTAAATAAACGCAATCTTACCTGGAGTGGCAGCTGGCCCCGCTTTTTGCGTATGGCGTGTTCGCGCCAGACCAATTTTGACCAGCGTGCCGAGAAATGGGTGACCACGTTCGGGGGCTGGAGAGGGCAGTCTAACCGAGCTCCGCGCGGGGTCGGTTCTGGTCATTCGAATTTCATCGCATGGTCAAATCTACATCGGTGTCAACACCGCTGCATCCAAAGCGCCGGCAAGCCGATAAAAATAGAACATAGTTCAACCGTAGACGCCAAATCACTGAAGGCAAACAATGGATCAATCTGAAGCAATTCAAATTGCCAAGAGCAAGAAATCAAGCACCAGTCAGCTCGAGAAATTGCTCGGCATTGATGATGAGATTGATCTGCTTCTGGCAAAGCATCCCAACACGTCCACCGCGATGCTTAATGACATCCTCAAGCGCAGTTACTCTAAGGAAAAAATCAGTAGATCGGCGATGGCTCATCCAAACATCGACGTTGTGTACCTTTTGAGTCGTGGCGATGAGTACCCATGGTCGATGTTTCGAAATTCCGCTTTGCCAGCCGTTATGCAGTCGCAGAAAAATTTTCTTGGAAGATTCCGTGGCGAGAAATTCGAAAACGCCTTTGAGTTGAAGTCGCTACCTGATGTTGTAGTGAACTGGCTCCTCTCGCATGGAAGAGAAGAGTTCCAACTCATTTTCGTGTCAACACCGAAAAGATCTCCTGAAATCCTCGCAAAATTCAGAGAGAGCAGGCATCCGAAGGTTGTGGCCACTCTGCTTGATAAAGACGTAAATTCATACCTGGCATGGGCGAAGGATCTTGGATTTGACTCGCCGGCGATTGACGAAATCGCACCGTCTGAAATCCGCTCACGAATCGATGTTTGGGTTGCCAGTAAAAATCAGGAACTGCCTGCAGGCGCGGTAACGTCAAAGGAAGGAATAGCACTGCTAAACGAGGCGCTGTTAAGTGCACTGAAGTCAATCGAAAACCTGTACTTCAAGAATGGACGTGTGGCGTTCGAAAAGCGGCCACAGTTCTACGACGATTTCGTTCATCTACTTCGAGATACCGTTAACGCAGACGCAACCTTTACCCAGTTGGTCGTTAAAGTGATGAGATTCGATTTGAGCGAGATCGAGCGATTTGGTCATCCCGGAAGAAAGTTTCCTCCAGATATTGCCAAGAGTGGCTACTACGTCAAATCAGGACTGGAAAAGTCGTTTGATCGCTTGGTAAGGGTTTTGGCAAGCTGGTCTGGCAAGCAACCTGTAGCCCGATCAATAGCGCTTGGCGACGCACTTGCCAAGTTGATTTCAGATCACCCGGTGCCGATAGTTATTGAACGTGGCGCGATATCGCCGAGTTTGCTGCTCAAGATTCCGTCGGAATTGTTTGACGACGCGGGAGAGTTTCACGCCTCGAACTTGTTTGCTAATCCCCGACTGCCGGCGGTACTCAAGAGAGACCCCAATTTTCTAGAAATCTTTAGCGTTGAACAGCTCGAAAAAGCACTTCGATCAAGGCGTATCCCCGAGTTTGTTTTGGATTGGCTGGCTTCGCACGGAAAGAAGGAGCATCAGACTATTTTCTTGTTTGGCGCGAAACGATCACCCGCGACAATGGCCAAGTTTCAGAACAGCCGATACAAAGATGTCGTCGCTCGACTCCTTGATAGGGACGATGGAATCTACCTTTCGTGGGCCACAGATATCGGATTTTCACGGCCCGCGCCCAATGATGACTTCCCGACCACATTGAGATGGGACATTGATGATTGGGTGAATACGCTATGGAACCACAATTTTGCGCTGTGGGACCAACTGGTTCCCAAACAAGGGAAAGCTCCCACGCCGCAAGGCGAACTGGTTCGCGCGCTCGGACGAATTCAGGGGGAGTACAACAAAAACGGCATGATGAATTGGGGCGATGGTTCTAGGTTTTATGAAAATTTCACCAAGTTGATTCATGCCACACTGAAGGCGGAGAAATCTTTCTCCAGATTGGTAAAAAAAATCATCGATGCCGATATTGCTGAGATCAAGCGTTCGGGTCAACGCGGCTTGGACATTGGAGCCGGAAAGCTGTCTCGCTCCGCAGTGTTCGGTGGCAATATTTTTGTGCAGGGAAATGTTGAGAAATCGCATGAGCGCCTGGGTGCTCTCATCACCCTGTGGTGCGAGCGTCATCCGCCGGATCTGGCTTCCTGCCTGACCGCTTAATGGCCATCAAAGATCGGGTTAGTCTGGCAACTTGCTCGCAGCGCGGCGCGTGGCGGGACGCACCAGCGATAAGTGAGTACGATATGAACAGCCACCACAATAATTTCCATCTCTGCATCGAGAAGCAATGTGAAAAGATAAGCAAACAGGCCACCCGCGGTAAAGCGGTAGGTAACGTGTTGGCGACACTTCGCATTGAGCAGTTGACACCTGGCGACTACGTCGTCAAGGGAATGAATGCGTGCATGAGTGGCAAAGAGACCGCCGCCAACGTGCTGCAAGAGGTCATGCGTTGACATGTCACGGTACGACGGGTCTGACTACTACGCAGATCCTGACAGTCAGGTTCTGCCCAACAACGCGGACATTCGTGATCAGCCGGATTTGCTTGCGATGCTGTAACGGTTGTATGCGTCGTGCGCGGTTGATGGTACGGCTGACATCTCGATACAGCCGAAAGGATGGCAAGAGATTGCGGCCAACGATTTGAACGTACCGTTCTGGGAATTGGTGCGGGCGCAGTTCGGTTTTTCCGAGACCGAACCGTCGCTGAGCAATCTGTTGCTACGCATTTTGGTAACGGATTTTTGCCGTGGCCTAGATGGTGACGCACCGAGGAAGCTAGCGCATTTTGTGTTGCTGGATCGGGCGCTCGCCGCGAACGCATCGTTGATGGTGGCGCGGTTGCGCTCGGGCTTTGCGCACTTCGCAAATTGCAACGCTGTGGCGCGAGCTGTCGCCATCGACATTGATCTCGTGAGCTTGTTTTCGGGGTTCACGGCCGAGCAGTTGGTGGCGTGCATGACGTTTGAAAACGTTGAGTTAGGCGTGGTGCAGGATTTGAAGCAACGGATCGTCGACGGTGCGGGCGCGAACATGGGAATGGTGCGCACGCTTATGGCGCGGCGGCGCGATGGACATTGGGTGAACGCGCTGTTTGCTAGTACGAACGAGCGCACTCGAGCGCTAGCGGCGGGGTTTAGCTTTGCGGATGCGGGTACAGCGTTTAACCAGTACCGAACTGAGCTGTTTCGCTTTGATCAGCTCTATCGCCACTTTCACACGGCAGCCGACGCAGTGGAGCCGATGGGCTGGGCGGTGCTTCATTCGCTCCGAGATACGATTGAAGGGTAAGCGTCCGGTTTGAGCCGTTGGAGGCAAGTGGGAGCAGGAGTAGGAGACTAGGTGTCCACTTAACAAGTAGGTGGACACCTAGTGATGAGGACAACGGTTATTGTTGAGCGCGCACAACTGGTGGCGCGTACGAGAGCTGAAGAAAGTCGGGCAGTTCGCGCATTTTGTGGTGCCTAAGGTACCGCCTAACGGGCGCCACGCTTTCAGGGTGTCGGTGTTGAAGTGGATGTCAGACGCGAATCTGTCTTGAATGCGTCAGCGTAGCCCCCGTCAATAATGGCCCACCCTTTTGCGATCGCTTGCTTAAGTTGTTTGCTTGCTTCCTCAGCTCCGCCGCTATCGAAGAACTCGAGGCGTGCAGGCCACAATGTTCACCAAGCAGCGCGGTATGCCGTTGCCTTTGGCAAGACAACCAAGAAGGTGCTAAGTCACTGGAAGATCGGTGCCCTGCCCATCACGAGTCCGGTGCGTCAAGAGTTCAAAAATTGCTTTGATTTGGCGAGCCAAAGCGCCAAGCCGTCTCTCAGACCAGAGAACTTACAAACTCTGAGTATGCGCCAGAGTGCGATTCTGCAAAGTTGGGCATGCCCGGTTTTGTGAGGTAGCCAGCCCTCGGCGGAATGTAGCTACGGATTGTTTTCGTTGGCTTTTCGTGCCACCTGATGTTGAAAGCTGCCAGTCGGGGGTAGAAGACCATGTCTGAATACCCTGGTACGTTTTCATGTATCCACCAAGCAAGTGACTCCCAGTGGCCTGTCCGATCGTAGTAGTCAATGAATGAATTCACCACGATACAGGCCGTCGCACCCATGAAGCCGTTTGCATCTTTTTGGTCCCAAATGTGATCTGCGACGGTCGCCTCATTTGATGAGCACCGATATTGATTTTTGTTCTCCGCGCCTTTGGCGTTCACAGCGCGTGACCTCAAGGACGACCGAATACTGATGCGACCCAAACGTTCCTGTATAGGCTCCAAAACGTACTTGCATAGGTTTTGCCCGACAAGAATCGCCAACTCAGGGTCATCAGGAATATTGGGAATACCTTCAATTTGTGAAATCTCGGAGTAGAGAAAATCGCGCATAAAGAAGGATTTGGAAAGTCTGACCCGTCCAAACTCCTCCAGTGCGTCCACTGTTGCCGGAGCTTTGTTAAAACGCTTTCTCAATGATGCCGTGTCGCTTGATTGATTGGCGGCGATATTAGCTGCGCCTGGCAATTTGGTTAATGGCATCACGCCTCCACTTTTTAGTTAGGTTGATCGAGGCAGTTCCATGCTGGAACACCCCTTGGAATCTTACGCTGCACAAAAAAACGCGCGGTCAATCTACAGCCCATTTCGATCGGTCAAGTTGGATGGATCTATTTACAGAGTCTTGGAAAGTGATTGTTGGCTTTGATCTATTTGCCAGTGCGATAGCCGAAAAAATACCAGCACGCATTGCCGGTGTATCCTAACCTCGTTACAGGTTATAACAACCAATGGCCATGAAAAACGACACGCTTGAAGCTTTCAAGAAGGCAGTGGAAACGGAATGGCCTTCACCGCCTTTTAAACGGCAGCTCGCCCCTTGTGAAGACAAGTTTGTTGGCATCATTCGCCGTAACAGTAGTGGCCTTTACGAGTTTGATTCCATGGCGGCGTTTGTTTACAAGCCGATTCCGCCGCATGGGGACAATAGTCGCCTTTTAGTTGTTCTCGAAAGTCCTCACGAAAAAGAGTATCTGGGTGAAAACTCTCCCGTTCCGGCAAATGGTGCGACTGGAACGAACATACGTTCCTATTTGGGATCTCTGCTCAAGGGATTGCCATCGTTGCAGCAAGCTGCTGATTTGGATGTAATTTTGGTAAATGCTGTGCCTTATCAGTGTTCTCAGGGAGCAAAGCTCACAAATCATGAAAATAGAGCCAAGCGCGACAGAGTATTTCGAGCGGCGTTTTGTGCAGCAAGCCCAAAGCCAGGGGTAGAGTTTGAGAGGAGAGTGTCGCGATACGTTCGTGCGCATGATATTGTGATTAACTGCTGCACAAAGGGCGTAACTGTCGAGTCTCTTCGCGATCTAGTACATGATTCGCTTGCGCGTCTTAGCGAAAAGCTGCGCTGCCCCCAAGATCAGCAGCGTGAGGAATTAGAGTCCAGTGGTTGAATCGTATCTGATCGTTGTTGTTGGTTGATTGGGTTCGCAGTGCCGAGGGCATGCCCTCGGCACTGCGCGGCGAACTTCGCCGGGGGTAGATAACCGCAGCTGCTGTGCGGTCGGCGCTCGTTGTAGTCCTCCCGCCAGTTGTCTATGACGCTGCGCATGTGGCTCAAACTGGCAAACCAGTGTTGCGACAGGCATTCGTCGCGAAAGCGGCTGTTGAAGCTTTCGATGTAGGCATTCTGCGTTGGTTTGCCCGGCTGAATGAAGCGATGCTCGATGGCGCGCTCAGCCACCCACGCTTGCATCACGCGGCCTGCGAACTCGGGGCCGTTGTCGCTTCTGATACTTCTTGGTTTGCCTCGTTTGGCGATCGCCTCGTCCAGTAGCCGCGTGACATAACGCGCCGGGATGGAGCTGTCGGCGGCGATCTGCACGGCCTCCTTGCTGCAATCGTCGACCACGGTGAGTGTCTTCATTTTTCGTCCGCAGGCGAGCTCATCGAACACGAAGTCCATACTCCACACTTCGTTGGGCTGCTCAGGTCGGGTGAGCGGTTCTCGCTCAGCCACAGGCAGCTTCTTGCGACGCCGCTTGCGCACGGTGAGCCCTTCGAGCGTGTAGAGCCGATAGGTGCGCTTGACGTTGATTCTGTTTCCCTCCTGTAGCAGCCGGGCGTGCAGCATTCGATAGCCGTGGCGGCGGTGTTGTCCTGCAAGCGCTTTGAGTCTTTCGCGAAGCTCGGCGTTACCGTCGTCTCGCGGCACGTAGCGCAGCACACTGCCGCTCACCCCCGTCAAACGACAGGCGGCTCGCTCAGAGAGCCCTCGTGCCTGCAACGCCCGTACGCATTCGCGCCTGGCCGCCACGGCCATTACTTTCCCCGCAGCACCTCGCGCATCGCATCAATCTCGAGCATCGAGTTGGCGAGCAATTTCTTGAGCTTCGCGTTCTCCGCTTCCAGCGACTTCAGGCGCTGCGCTTCCGAGACGTTCATCCCGCCAAACTTCGCCTTCCAGCCGTAGTAGCTCGCTTCACTGAATCCGTGCTTGCGGCAGAGCTCCTTTACCGCCAAACCGGCATCCGCCTCTCGCAGAAATCCTATGATTTGCTCTTCGCTGAATCGCTTCTTCTTCATCGTCCGTTTCCCTTCTCTCAGGTTAAACGGACTCTAATTCAACTCGTTGCTAATTCACGGGGGCAGCGCAAAGCAACTGGTTCACCTCGACACGTCGCATCCAGTTTCTTGGTTCAAGCCCTCACATAGAAAATTTCGTTGAAACAAGTCTTGGCGATGCTGATCGTCAAGCACGTCGCACAACCAAGAACGCGCTGCAACTGACCCCGCACAGGAGTACCCCACACTATGGACCGAAGAGAAGTTCTGATTGGCTCGGTTTGTGCGACATTGGCAACCGAAGCTTTGTCGAATGCGCGATGGCTGCCTGACAAGGTACCTTCGGCCTTCAACCTAGAGGAGTTTGTGAGTTGCTGGCAAATCACAATAGATCGTGCTTTGAAAGAAAGCGATCAAAGAACAGCATTATTCGTTCTCGGCGGTTGCGACTGCGCAATAGCTGAAATAGCGAAATTAAATTTTCCAATCAGCAACATCACGTACTTTGATAACTCAGTACCCGGCCCCGACTTCGGTCGCTTCATGGCGGACTGCTGGCAAGTGAATCGCAAACGCATCAGCAAAATTGACAACGCTATGGAGTTTGCGAAGCGGACAATTGACACCAATGCCCGCGTAATTTTGCTTGGCAATTTTTCTGCTCCGTTCGCCAGTCAGATGCTGGTTTCATTGGCAACGATGGCGCGCGACGTGGATCGTGCAGTAATCGCGATTGGTGGAGCTCCGGCGCCCGGCGTTCAGGGCGAAATTCGCACACAACGCGGCTGGACTTGTATCGAAGCATTGCAGCGTATCGGATGTTGCGTAACGACGGTGCCCGAGGTTGACTTTGATTCCAACCCATTTGATCACTTGAAGTCGGCAACCGAATCAACGCCAATCGGCATCGACGAGGGCTCACCTTATTGCCGCGCACTTGAACTTGCGCTCAATGAAGTTAAATTTAGCTTCGCCTCAATCGACGACGACGTGCTTGCATCCACGTTCAGCAAAGGAAACTTCGTCTCGCTAGGATGGGGATTATCGACAAATGGATATGACGCCTGTTGGGTAGCCTCTGTCCACCGTGGCGGCGGAGCAAAACACGCCTCAAAACAGTATGCATCAGCCTCGATCCCGATCTGATCGGTTGCGTCAAGCGGCCTAGCCGTGAGTCGATCCTTTGGCATCGCCAAAAGGCAATGGGTGTTGACGCTGCACCCCAGTTGGTCAATATTCAATCGGCGCGGACAGACATCGGACTCTGGGGGAATCGCGTAGGCGTTGATGATGCTCCCGCAGCGCCTCGGGGAGCGCTGCACAATCGGTGTCAGTGGCACCGTTCTCGAGCGGACGCAGAGGGGAGGCGCTGCCGAGGGGTTCTTCGCGTCCGAGCGCGGATTGCATCAATGCGACCCGGCGCAGCGCTTGATGATCGTTCAAATTTTCGTGGCCCGCGCAGATGGCCAGAACGTGAACGCCCAGGAGCGTTTGCATCGAGTTCCCGAAGCGATTGCCATCGCGCCGGTCGGTGATGGTGCGGACCCCCGCTGCCATCAGTCCGATCATTCAATCGGTCTGGCGCAACAGTGTCACGCCGCCATCGCTGGCGATTTCACGGCCCTCAAAGTTCGCTTCGATCACATTGCGTCCGTTGCGTCCAAATCGTATCTGCGCAGCATTCGTTCCGGTACACTTTGGCATGCTTGATTCCCCTGAGTTGTCGGCCTACATACCAAGAACAACGCGGGTTCCAGCACCTCCGATTGCTTGCAGAGATGAAATGTTCGAGTTAAGAGTGAGCGCTTGTTTGCGCAGGTGCTCGAGGTCTTATCGTGTCAGGATGACGGCCTCCCGCACCATCGGCTCTGTCGACTTAGAAGGATCTTGTGATTTGGAATTTCTATCGTCATCAGCGACGAACTGCTGGTTTGGCGCGAGGGGTAGCAAATGGAGGACTCATGAGAACGGCGTTTGCTCACGAGCGCACGGCGAACGCACTCACCGGCAACAATGCCTCCACCGGCAGTTCATGCTGGCGGTTTTGTCGTTGAAATTTATGTCGGCATGAGTGCCGCAAGTCGATGGGAGTGGCTGGACTTCGACGATGCTGAATCGAAGCAGGTCCGGGACTTCCTGAGCCAAGACGCCGAAGGTGAGGGTATCGACCCCCTCCGCATCGGCGCGTCCGTTCGCGACCGGATCGCTGAACAGCTATTTCCCGGCACCTCCACACAGTACACACGACTCAGGTACGTCTTCCTCGTCCCGGCGCTCTTGCGCAAGCAGGGCGCAACGATCGGCAACCTAAAGCAGAGCCAGACCGCGCTCAATGAGGCACTTGATAAAGCTAACCTCGACGAGACGGGCGTCATAGGCAGGCGCACACGCGGGCGCGATTTCGTTCACTTGTATTGGACCGCAGTGCGCACCTGGAAGCTGCTCACGCCAGTCACTGCGGACCTACGGGATGTCACAGTACCTAACGGGCTTGCTGCCCTGCAGTCGAAGACGGTTGCCGACGAGGAGGGTAACCCGCTGTTGGAGCATCGCGTGCAGTGGAATCCGACGGTTGTGAGGCTCGCAGATCAGTTCTGGGCCGACCAGAAAACAAAGGGCTGGCCGAGCGTTCATTGCCGGAAGGCCGAGGTCAACTTCATACTCTGTCAGTGGCTGGATTTGTCCAATAAACCGCCGCTTGCCGCCATCGCGTTCCAGCTGCGCAACGGCTGCCCGCAGTCAGGGGCCGAATATCCGTGGGACGTTGACGTCGGCGGAGCAACGGCAGCGCGCGACCAACTCGATCATGCCAAAGCGGTCAGTCTAATCTGCTGGAGCGCCCAGTTGGCATACAACTTCGCCCTGCTAAAAGAAGCTAAGAGGATGGATGCCAACGGCGTCGCCGCAACCTGGAAACTTCGTAGTCGAGACCTCGCCACGACCGAAGAACAAATTGAAATAGCGTTCGACAAGTGGCAGGCGGCTTTCGCACTAGAAAAATCGACGCTGGGGCCGTGGACTAGTCCTTCCTACTGGGAGCCGCTCGGCAGCCCAGTCTCGCGCAGTTTCCTAGCCAGCACGGCTAAATTGCTTGCTACCGGCAAGACTGATCTGAAATCGGGCCTGTGGTCGGCCTGGGTCAAGGAGCGGGAGAAGGTCAACAACCCGGCTCCGAAACTCAGCAACCCAAACCATCTCGTCACTTGGTCGGGCACTCCCGAGATGGCGCAACGCTGGGACTTCCGATGGAAAGCGAGCGTGCGCCGATTCGTCAAGGACGCCGAGAACCCGCATGGTTAAGCGAGTTGGACCCCTTGATCCTTACGCACGATCCACGCTACGTGACGTTTTAGTGCCGCCTGACGGTTACCAGCTTGAGAATGCGATCGGCACAGCCTACAGCCTGGATGCGGAGACGCTTATCACCGTCCCGCTATTTGCCGCAGGCATGGCTGCCGAAGACTGCGAAAAGTCTGTCGGAATCGCGAAAATTTATGATCTGGGAAAACGAATCTTCCTACTGGTGCAAGGCGACCGGATAGCGATATCGAAGCGCTGGGCAGGCTCTCGGCCCTTGCTGAGGCTAGTTGCTGATGCGGTCGTACCCTGCTCCGTCAGGGATGGATCTTTTCACCCCAAGCTGCTCGTACTTCAGTTCAGTTCTACCGACCAACAACCCGCCAAGAAAGTGTTCCGCGTTGTCGTTGCAACCCGAAACCTCACAACCGACAACTCGTGGGACTCTGTGGTCGTGCTTGACCAGGATCCGTCAGGCGTGCTCATCAGGGGACTAGCAGAAACCGTGGGCGGTCTTGCCCAGTTCGTGAACGATTCATCGCATCCGGCGGCCAGTCGATGCAGGCAGTTTGGCCGCTCGCTCAAGAAAGTTCGCTTCCAACCGCTGCCCGGGGTCACGGATCTTGAAGTCAGGTTGTTTCACCAAGGCAGCAAGAACGCGCACGAGGTTCTACAAAAGATCAAGGGTGATGATCTGCTGATCATCTCGCCGTTCGTCCGCCAGAAGTTCCTTGAAGACCTCGCGTCGCAGGCCGGCGCTGGCAGGAGGGATCATCGTTGGCTGGTGACTCGGCCGGTGGATGTCCCGGCGACAGCGTTCGACAGCTACCAAGTCTTCCAGATCGCCGATGCAGCTGTGCCGACGCATGACTTGTCCGACGCTAGCGACCTACCCGGACGACTGGTAGGGCTGCACGCCAAGATATACCTCGCTTCAACGAATAAGGGTGGCACTCGAATAGTCGTCACAAGTGCCAACGCCACACCTTCAGGGTGGACGCGTAACGTCGAGGTTGCCGTCACCGGAATGGCGAGGGCAAAGGCATTCCAGATACCGAATTTGCTTGCAGAGCGCGATGCCGCCGAGGAGCGCGATCCCGGCGAGGAGCGCAACTTCCGAAGCTTGCTTCAAGAGATCTCCGTGAGCGCTGTCGAGATTGGAGAGAAGGACCCCGAGTGGATCAAGAATGTGCGCAGCGCTCTTGCGGGCGCCACGGCCGTGGGGACGGTTCAGAAAGGGCCGCCACGGACCCTCGAAGTAACTGTCAAGTTTCCCTCCGTCCCTAGCGATTGGCCTGAGAACGTTCGGGTCACCATGCATCCCTTCGGCTATGGGGATCGTTGCGCCCAGCTTACCTTGCGCGAGAGTTACATGCGAGGCAGCCTTGAGATTGAACCAGGCATTGAACTCACGCCCTTCGCTGTGCTGATCCTTGCCCACGACGACGACCCTGCGGTCGAGATCGTGCTTGCAATGTCGCTCCAGGGCGACCTCGACTGGGGCCGGGACGACGCACGCGCAACACTTGCCCGTGCAGCAAGGCCGAAACTGTTTAGCGAACTACTGTGGTACTTCGGTGTGAGAGGTCAGAGCCGGGGTTTGCCGGGTCATCCTGCAGGCAAAGTTCCCGTGCGACCAGGCGGCCCAGGCGGCACCCATCTACCCATTCTGGAGAAGGTTCTTCTGCGGGTGCACGGCCCCAACGCGCAGGACGAGATTGAGACGATCGACAGCCTGTTAGCCGGCCTCTCGAACGATGCTGAAGACGCGCGATTGCTCGCTCTTTGGCAACTCGTGAAGGAATCCTCGAGATGAATGCGCCTAGCCTGCTCGACGAATTTCATTTGCAGGAGTTCCAGAAGCAAACTGTGAGACACGTCTACGATCGTATGTTCGAAGCCGGTCAAATCCGCTTCCTTGTTGCCGACGAGGTCGGACTGGGAAAGACGAAGGTTGCGCAAGGCCTGATTGCTCAAGCCACCGCCAGGCGCCACCGCCCAAACGTGTTGTATTTGGCCTCCAGTGGCCACATCGTTGATCAGAATCTGAAGAAGCTGAGGACCAGGCGTGTGATACCAGCCTCCGTAGGATCTCTCTGCTTGCTTGCGGAGAAGATCTACGAGAACGATGTTCATGGAAAGCTGATCGGGCTCACGCCAATCAAAGATCTACGTAACGACCACTTCGGCTCAGTGAGAGAACGTGGGCTTCTCTATCGACTTCTGATGCGCAAACACCGAGGCCTGATGAACGAACCGGGCGTGCGCGAGTTTTTTAAGGGCAATCGGGTCAGCGACAAGGCCTTTAATGGATCTATCGCCGGCAAATTGCCCATCGCCCTGCGGGACGATTTTGAGCGGAGCCTTGATCCCGAGATCATCGGTAAGTTGGGGGATCCAAAATTACGTAAGAAGCATAAGCGCGAAATTATTGGCCAGCTGCGCGCGCTGCTTGCAAGGTGCGCGCTGCAGAAGCTGAATCCAGTTTTGGTGGTGGTCGACGAAATCCAGCGCTTCTCCGACGCGTTACTCACAAGCACGCCCACTCCCCAAGTCAAGTACCTATTGAAGAGGCCAATGCTTGTTCTGTCGGCAACGCCTTACAAGGCAGGCCTGTCGGATGACCATCTCGGCGCGGACCCACAGAAGGGCTTTATCGAACTGATCCGGTTTCTAAATCCTGACCTGCCGAAGAAGGTCCGGAACGTCGTACAGGCCCTCGCCAAAATGCGATCGGCGCTGTTGGAAGCCAAGATCCAAAAGCCCGTGCTCCAAAAGGCTGTGGACGAGCTAGGCAGCCTTCTGCGGGAGTTCATGGTTCGCACAGAGCGCCCATTCAACGCTCACGTTGAGCGAGTTGCTTTGGACGCGCCTGTCCACAGGCGTGACCTCGATTCACTGCGCCAGGCGATGGATTTGCTCAAGAGCGAACAGCCATCGGCGAAAAACAGTAGACATCGTTTTGCCGAGCTCGTCGAACTCTGGAAATCCACGCCGTATGTCGTCAGTGCGCTCAGTGAGCGATATGTCACCGGCAGGGATTTCGCAAAAGCGCTTCGCACGCGCCGCCTTCCGTCGCCGGCCGCACTGACTTCTTCGCAACTCCAACGAAAGGTATCGCTGGGACATCCAGTTCATCCACGTCTGCGCGCCATGATTAAGGAGATGGGAAGTGATGCACAAGAGCGGCGCCTTTGGCTACCTCCGACCCGGCCGTATCTCGCACATCCTTCTCGGGTTCTCGACAACCCGGCGTCGAAGACTCTCGTTTTTACGTCATGGGGGGCAGCTCCTCCTGCGATAGCAACCGCATTGAATCTTTTTGTCGAGCCAAGCCCCGGTCGCGAGAAGGACTTGGAATTTTCTCGGGCGAAGAAGCGTGGGGGCCAAAGCAAGCCGGTGCGTTCCGTCTACGTTTTAGGGGCTCCCCTGTGGCGATTCGCTGAAGACAGCGACCCGTTCGAGGCCATGCGTCATCTCGGCAAGGCACTTTCGGCGCAGGAGATGATTGCGGAGATTCGCAAGCAATTGGTCAGCGCAGGTCGTCTCAAGGTTTCCCGCGTTGCGCAGTCCGAGAACGTCGTAGACGTTGCAATCGGACTGAACGCGGTGCCCTCCTATCCGCAGCCAACTTCAGAAAACGCCTCGTACCTGAGCCCAGCACGGCTTCTTATGGACGAAGTTGAAAGCATCGACCGAGTATTGGTGGTCAGCGCGGACGCCAATGAACTTGCGGAACTTGCTGCCGCTGCACCGGGCACCTGTGCCTACCGCGCCCTGCGCCGAGCCATTCCCGGCCTTGAGAGCAACAGAGAGGCGCTGTTGGAGTCGGCGATCGCGATAGGAAACAGTATTACGCGCCTGTTTCAGCGTCCTGCCGCTGTCGCAATCGTGGAGGGCAACCGCTCCAGCAAGAAGTTGCCGTACTGGCGCCGCGTGCTCCGATACTGCCTGGATCACGATCTGCAGAGCGTCTTGGATGAGTATGTGTTTCTTCTCGTGCGTGACAGTTCCGAAAAGGACGCCGAGAAGCTGGCAGATGAGGTCGCAGAGGCTATTCACGTAGCGCTTAGCACGGTGGGTGGACTTCACGTCGCGCGCCCTCGGGCGAAGGCAGAATCGCCCTATGGCGCTGCGATGTACGCCCGAGCCCTCGGTGAGCCCGCCAGTCCGTCGGATGACAGCCGCCAATCGCAGAAGAAAGCAAACAGCACTATCAAGCGGCTCCGTAAGAGTCGACATGCCAACCCTCTGTTGACGGCGTTCAACTCGCCGTTCCCCCCCTTTGTGTTGACCACGACCTCAACTGGCCAAGAGGGACTGGACATGCATCGTTACTGCAGGCGCCTTGTGCATTGGAATCTTCCAAGCTCACCTCTTGCTTTGGAACAGCGGGAAGGGCGAATTGATCGCTACTTGAGTCTCGGAGTACGGACAAACATTGCAAAGCTCGGCTTCCCTCCGATTGTGCGAAGTGAACCACGGTTGTCAGCGAATCCTTGGGAACTCCTGGTGCAGGCGGCCGAGGCACAGACAGGCGAGCACAAGAGCATTCTTGCACCCCTCTGGCACTTCGGCGACGGTCAGCCGATCAAAGCGCTCGCCTTCAACCTCCCGTTCTCCAGAGAAGAGACGGCATGGGAGCGGCTGCTCGAAGAGGCGAGTTGGTATCGCCTTGTTCTAGGGCAGCCCGATCCAGATGCGCTGCTAGAACGGCTCTCGAATGCGAACGAAAGCAATCGCAGCGAGATCGACGGCGTACGGTTGGATTTGACGCCCCGTAGCTGAGTAAGCCTTGTTTATTGGTTCGGTCGCGGGTACGGCTGCCGCCGGACAAGCAGGAAAAGCGGGCCGTAGCACCGATTGAACGGGTCGATTGGAAACGTAGCTTAACGGATCGCCGGACGATGCCTTGAGCCTGATTCAGGTGCCATCGATGCACTTGATCAGGCATCGTGCTTTTGGCGTCCCTGATCGCGCCGATACCCATTTCGTCTAGACTCTCATTCTCTCCAACGAACGCGACGACAGGCAGGTTTCGATCTTGCGCCGTAGTGTCACGGTCTAACCTGCTTAGAGGAGAAGACCCGTCGGACTCCATTTCGCAAAGAACACAGATTCGGAGCCGAGACCGGGTAAAGCTGCCAACGCCGTGGCCCGGGAAGTGAATAGATTAAGCGTGCCGCGCGCCGAACGGGCACGGTCACGTTCAGCGGGCTCGGGTGTGTCACATCCACTCCCGCCAAGCCTCATAGATCATCACCATCGCGAGTGTGTCGAGCTCGCAATACCGTTTCAACGCCGCCTCCACCCCGGCGCGCCGGTCTGCCGCAATCTCGTCAAACTGCAGCCGCGCATAAGCCGTCGTCGCCGCGCCGCCTTGCTGGATGTCCCCAAATTCGGCGGCTTCCTCGTCTTGCAAATCCTCGTTCGAGATGTCATCGAACACAGGCGGCAGCAATTTATAAGGATCGCACACACTCCCGTTTTCTGATACCCACCACACCTGGTTCACAAAATTCAAACTGGGAATGCCCGCGGCCGCGCCGTAGATCGGCTGGGAATACCGCTTTCTCAGAAACGTTGACGACTGAAGGACGGCCGGCAACACTTTTTTGATTGAGCAGCTCCCACTAGTCGCAGGATGAAAAAATGCACGCTCCGCAAGCTTGCAAAGGTCAACCATTGCGCGAGTTCCTGCCTCCACTTGCTTGCCGTCGAGCTTCCTTCGCGTGACACTCTTTAGGAACACGATCAATTGCTTCGTGTCCGCCGGAGGATTTGGGTCTTCCACGAGTTCCTTCAGAACTGCATTCAGCGTAGTGTTTTCATGGGCGGACCACATGAAGACTGTTCCTTGCCTGCCTAATGCTCGTCGCAAGGCGCGGACGAAGTCGTAGTTCGGTCGCTGGCCGGGGATCGTACTGAGAAATTCGTTTTCATGCGCAACGGAACCGTCTGCGGCAACGGTGTGATGCGAGAACTGAAACGCGATGTTCTCGTAAGGTCGCTGTCCCGCAAAGAAGGGCAATGCCACGCGTGCCGTCTCGAAATCGATGAAGTGCAGCGGGTATTTCCAGCGCTGCATTTCCGACTTTATCAACCCGCGATCCAAAAAGAATTCGCGTTTGCCGGGCCACTGCTGTGAGACTTGCATCCATTGCCGATCGGACTGGCTCAATCCATTCGTCCCGGGAGCGCCACCCAGGTGTTCGCGAGTAATTTTCTCGAGCTCGATCACGCCCGCCGCAATCAGTGCAGCCTTACGACGGAAATTCCACAGGTCCAGTACCGTACCCTTTTCAATTTCTGGAGCTTTTAATTCGAACGCTTCTGCCCAGCATTCGTGAAAGCCACTGCGTGTGCCAGCGGCGGGCGCATCGTGACGAAACTCGCAATTGGTGCAGTGAGGACCCGGGACAGGCGAGATACGTTTGTCCTTCTGGTACGCGTTGCCAAAGTAGGTCGCAAGTTGTGAGAAGGTTGCGTTCTTTCGCGCGCCTGCGACGTAGCGCGTCTCTGTTAGGATTTCGTCGACGCAATCATCGACATTGACACGAGTGAGGACGTCATCGCCCACGCCGGTCTCGCGTGCCCGAGGCGAGACTTCCACTGTCGGCCGCCCATAGTCCCGTCGAATCTTGAACAACTGATTTAGGCCATCGATGGAGCATGTCTTTGACTTGTCCGCCAACATCAGGTGGGAGGTCACTGACAATTCCGAATGAGCAAGTTGGAATACCAGCCGTTGAAAGGCGACGTCCTGCAGGTACGGCAACATGACAGTGTCAATGCCGCCTTTCTTGTTGCGGAAGCCCGCTGGGTCGGTTGAGTCGAACGACTTTGCCTTAACCTCAATCAGCTGCGCCTTCTTTCCCCGCTTATGCAGGATGTCGACTCGGGCAAACAGATTGCCATGCCGAATGGCTCCTTCGAAGATCGTGACGTTTGCGCGTCGCAGCAGCTCGGTTGTTTCCCGAACCTGCTGGTCTTGATCACGGGCTATGATCTCAACTCCGCCGGGAAACATCAGTTTGGCCAGTTCTCCGACCTGAAAGCCGCCCTCGGCAAGTGCCTGCATGAATTCATCCTGCGCGCTGGCGTCAGGATAAATGTCAGGCTTGCCAGTGAAATAGAGTTTGGTGGGACACTCGAGCGCCAGCTTAAAGCGGGACTTCGTCAGGTAGCGCGTTGCGGCTTGCGGCATGAAGTGGATCCGTGTTTTGATGGGGAGAATACAGCGCCCATGGCGAAGCAGCAAGACAAACACTGCCCATGAGCATCCAAGAGATACGCCACATCATTGTGCAACTGTGCGACGTACTCTGTCGCATTGGCGCTACCGCCGGTAACTTGCGGCCGCGGCGGCATGCTCCGCGCGCACCCATTCCCGTAGCGACGGGGGCGCCAATACGGTGACGTCTCGTCCCTGGCTCAATATCCATCGTCGCAACTGCGCAGTGTCGACCAGTGTGGCGCTCACCGTGTGCCGGTCGTTGGGTTCGGGCGTGACCACCTGTCCTTCGGCGAGCGGTGTCTCGATCAGGCGAACGCCGGTGCCGCGGTGAAACCGCAATACGAGATCAATCTTCTCGGTCCCGCCGAATCCCAGGGCGCCTGCATCAATCCACGCAGACAGATCGAACGATTCGATCCCCGACGGTTCGTTCAGCATTTCTGCGCGCACGACGCGATGCAACGCGATGGTCCTGACGTCTTCATGCCCATCGAAGCGAACCGGGAGGTACAAGATCGCGCCATATTGAACGAGCCCGAGCGGCGCCACCGTGTAGGTAGTGGCAAGTGCTCTGTCTAAGGGGTGATAGCGGATTTTCACCTTGCGCCCCAACAACACCGCTTCGGTGAGCACGAGGTGCACCGCACGCCGAGCCGTCGGAGGCAATCCCGGAGGACCCGGCGGCACCACACGGACCCGCTCCGGCCACCGGCGTAGCGGGAGTTGGTCAAAGTGTTGCGTGAGCTTGCGCCTGGCTTCGTCTACGTACACCTGAATGCCGTCATTGACGCTACCCGGAAGCACGCCACCCAGATAGGTTGTCAACAAATAAAAGCTGATCGCCTCAGGCCAGTCCATTCCGGGCGCAGATAGCCGGGCTGCATTGGGATGCCAGCTCCATCCGTACGGCTTGCTTCGATCGTCGCAGGCCAAGGGATACAGACTTGCCAGTTGTTCCAGGTCACGCTGGACGGTCCGCGACGTCACGTCGTGCCCGCGTGCGGCGAGTCGGTCGCGGATTTCAGTCGTCGAGAGTTTTTGCGTACGCTGAAGTACCGCAAGGGTGTCGATCAGGCGCGGAAAGTTGCGGTCCATCGCTGCCTGCTACGCAGGATAAACGGAATTGCCAGCTGCCAGCACCGGCCGCGTCGTCACTGAAATCATACGTGTCCTTTGCACAAGTCGGAGCTTGCTCGATGCCGATTCTAGTCGCGGCACGAAGATGTTGGCCGGGTCATCCTGGGTGATCAGACCCGTTCGTGTTCGCGACAGAATCCGTCGCATCTATTTTCCAAAATAGCGACCTTCCCACTCGAGAGGTATCCCATGGCAAGGCTCAAGCGCCGCATCGGCAAACAAGTTCATTGGTCACCGACTGCAAACACGGCAGCGTCGGTCGCAAACAATCGCGTCTGCCTTGCTCTCTTGCGAATCTATCGCGCGGTCGCGCTTGAACGCGATGTGGACCCGGGAGATATGGTGCAACCTCTATGGCCCGTGATCTGTTTGGAGAAAGCCCTGCTTCGCAGTGCACTGCAGAAATTGCATGAGCGTCAGGCACGAACCCCCGAAGCGCGCGATTCCGGCCGCTTTCTGGACCTGCCGGAATGGCTCGCGTCGGCGAAGCGACGTAACCCAGCTCCTCCGGCCTCAACGCCGGAGGCCGAAGTGCTGGACGCTTTAGGCCATGCCCTTCGGTCCGATTCGCCCGGCTTTCGTCCTTTGTTCGACGCAATCGAATCAAGGCTTGAGCAGCTGGTCTTGCGCCAACGATCGCGCGCCGACAAGAACGTCGAGCTTTTGTCGTCGCTCTTAGGGCTCTCCGCTGCCGAGCAAGGCATTCTTTCTCTCTCCGCGGCAGTGGAAATGAGCACCTTTGGCTCGAGTCCGTTTTCGGTAATCAGCCGAGCCACTCGGCAAGTCCAGGCGCTCCAAGTGGCAGTGCAACTCGATAACGAGCACGTGGTTCGCAGCGCTTTAGTGTCCGAGAGCGCGCTCTCGCGTAGCGGCCTGCGGCAGAACAATGGTGGCATCCTGCAAGATCTCGAGGAAACGCTGCGGCTGTCGCGGCAAGGCTCTGCACTGCTGAGTGCCAACGCACGCTCACCGGCCCAGATGGCAGCCGTTGTGCTCAAACGCCAGGCTCCCGCGCGTGAAACCGGCGCGTTGGACTGGCCCCATCTTCAAATTCGCAAGGAGCTTCTGCTTCGGCTACTGGCCAATACGCTGAAGCACAAGGAAGCTGGGGTGAACGTGCTCCTCTACGGTGCCCCTGGGACCGGGAAATCTGAATTCGCAAAGTGTCTGGTCGTGGAGGCAGGTGCACAGGGTTTCAGCATCAGGGATACCGATGATGAGCAAGCGAGCGCGTCGCGCCCGGAGCGGCTCGCCGATCTGGCGCTATCGCAGGTCTTCGCGCCGGCCGGCAAGAGCATATTAGTGCTTGACGAAGCTGAAGACGTATTCGACGCCGACTACAACAACCCTTTTGCGCGCGTGTTCGGCAAGAAGCAGGACAGCAAGGCGTGGATGAATAGTCTGCTTGAAAGTAATGCCCACCCCGTGATCTGGATTAGCAACAAAATCGACCACATCGATCCGGCCTACTTGCGTCGCTTCACCTACTGCCTCGAGTTTCCGACTACGCCGCGCGCGGTGCGGAGAAAGATCGCGGTTCAGCACCTTGAGCCCGTGGGCTGCTCGGCCGCTGTGATCGAGTCGATCGGCAGTGATGAGCACGTGACGCCTGCCATGCTCGCGTCAGCAGCCCGATTCGCGCGTATGGCCAGCATCAAGGGTCCGGACGTCGATCTTGCCACCCGGCACGTGTTGACCGACCATCTTAAGGCTTTAGGCCGCGATATGCCGGGCATCGTGCCGGTGAGGAGTACTCGCTTCGACACACGCTATCTCAACGTCAAAGGCCAGATTCAGCCTGAGGCAGTGTTGGCAGGATTGCAACGCGTGGGCCGTGGAACCCTGCTGCTCAGCGGCCCGCCTGGCACGGGCAAGACGCAACTCGCCGCCGAAATCGCAGATCGCCTCGGCCGGGAGCTCGTCTACAAGACCGCCTCCGACATCAACACGATGTGGTTTGGCGAAAGCGAGCGCAACGTAGCCAAAATGTTCACCGAATGCGATCCGAAGACAGAGGTACTGTTTCTGGATGAGGCCGACACATTGCTCGAGTCGCGCGGTACGTCGGGCCACCGTGCCAACGTAGCGGTGACTGCTGAATTCTTACGGCGCATTGAGTTGTTTGAAGGCGTGTTTGTGTGCGCGACGAATCACCCGCGAACGCTCGATTCAGCGCTGATGCGGCGTTTCGCATTCCGTCTTGGCTTTGAGCCATTGAACGCCACACAGCGCGAGCACATGCTCTGCGAGATCGCCACGTGTTGGACGCCCGCTTCCGGACTGCCCCCGCCCGACCTGCCTCTGGCGACCAAGTCCCGGCTCGCGCCGCTTAGCCAACTTACGCCGGGCGACTTTGCAAACGTAGTGAAGCGTTTACGCGCGTTGGGGCTTTCGCCGACGCTGGATCAGTGGATCGACGAACTGGTGGTGGAGCACGATACCAAACCTGGTGCGACGCGTACTGCGATCGGATTTGTATGAGCGCTGCTCAACCGATCACAGTGCTACCGCTTCGAAGGCCGGCAACCCAAAAAAGCGCGTTGAAACTCAATGAAAATTTGACGGCAGCGCTTTATGGCGCTCCTCAATCTATGGAAAGTCGAGAATGACGGGGCTAGCGGTAAGCGGCTACGCTTTTCCGCTCAGACATGCAACTGCCAATCCAGTCTGTTCGCGCCAGACCGACTTCGACCAGCGTGTCGAGAAATGGGTGACCATGTTCGGGGGCTGGAGATGGCCGCATAACTGAGCTCCGTGCAGGATCGGGCCTGGTCATTCGAATTGCGGCACATGGACAGATCTGCATCGGCGTTAACAATGGACGCTAGACAGTATTCGCACGAGTGCCAATAGCGCGACTCGGATCGTGCCCAATTTTCTCGCAACGATAGCTCGTTTGATGAGCTGAGGATTTGCGACCGAAGTGCAACCGTCGTTTGCTGCCTATCGCCATAAGTGCGCAATACTTCGGCATTCACGACCAATTGACGGGGCACGCTAATGGACTGGTTTGAACAGATCACAGGTTTCAAAGAAGCGGGATACGAAACAACGCGCAGCAAACTAAAAGTGGAGACCGGTCGCCTGCATTCTCTGGTCAACGGTAAGAGTTACGGCATTGGGAGTCTTGAGCTCGTGTCGCTCCAAACCTTGCGCGAAAGAGCACAGTCCGGCGGCGGCTTGCCGGGTCGACTTGAGGTTGAGATCGTCAGAGGGGATGTGCGAAAGCTCCATCTGGTCCCCCAAAACGCGGGCGCGTTATTTCAGGTCGCATCGCAATTTAATATGCTTGAAATGACCGGTCCGGAGGTCACGCCAGAGCAAGGCGTCACCAGATACGTAGGCGATCCCACGCAAGGCCCCGCTTGTGCGATTGCTGCCGGGGCTGCCACTATTTTTCGTAATTACTTCGCGCCTGTTGGTGACCGCTTCGGCCAAACGTCTGAGTGTCAACTTGATGGGTTAGCGCTAATGGGTGAGACGCTGGCTCGGGCGACGGGTCTGCCAGTAACGTCGCTTTGGGAAATGCAAAATGGCTATGCCTTATGTACAAAGTCAGGGCTTCGAGCAATCTCTAAGCACGTCGAAGCTCTGGCACCGAACGAACGGGATGCGCTGGCTGGATCCTTATGCGTGGGGCTGCATCAGGACGTGGAAGTGACGGATGCTAAAGGGCCAGACCGCCAGATTGTGTCGCAAATCTTTTGCTCGGCGTTGCCTGTGAAATACAGCGACGTGCCCTCGATGGAGTGGAAGACTTTTGCGTCGCTGGTTTTGCAGGCCGCCTACGAAGCCACGTTATGGGCTGGCGTATTGAACGCGCAACGCGGCGCGTCGAATATTGTGTTGCTGACGCGACTGGGTGGTGGCGCTTTTGGCAATGACGACGAATGGATCGATGCCGCTATGCGACAGGCGTTTCGTGTCGTTGCAGATTTTGGTCTGAATGTGAAGATTGTGAGTTACTGAGTTCCTTCGGGTGCCCCGTTGCAACTTGCAAGACACTTGGAGTGATCGCTTGTGGAATTTGCACTGCTGCGGTGATTTGCAGAACACGTATCGCCAACCACACTGAAAACTTAAGGATCGAGGACCATGAGTAAGGTTTACATGCTTGGGGACACCCCCTTCGTCACACCCTTGATGCGCGTGAGATGCAAAGACGAAGCAAAGGAGCTCCAATCACTATTGCTTAATAATCCTGAACTGTTACCAAGTGAACAGATCGCGCCCGAGGATCCGCCGAGATGGCTTGTGATTGGCGAGGAAATGCCAGTTTCCGATCCGGCGACAGGACAGAAACGCTGGTCGCTCGATCTTCTTTTTGTCGATCACATGGCCATGCTAACTTTGGTCGAATGCAAGCGATGCGATGACACTCGAAGCCGCCGCGAAGTCATAGCGCAAATGATGGAATACGCTGCGAACGGTCAGCACTATTGGTCCGCGGATGACTTGCATCGACGTGCACTGCAGACAGCAGGAGGACCTGCAAAACTGGCTGAATGGTTGGAGATTCAACAGGGCTGGGAAAGTATCGAGAAATTTTTTGAGGCTGCTGCAGAAAATCTCCGCATGTCGCGTATGCGGCTTATTTTCTTCCTTGAAGAATCTCCCCACGAACTTCGAAGTCTTGTGGAATTTCTGAATGGTCAGCTGAAAGACACAGAAGTTCTTTTAGTTGAGGCGAAACTCTACGAATCGTCGGCCGGAAGGATTGTCGTGCCGTGGCTCTTTGGATTCACAGAAAAGGCGCGCGTTGCCAAACGCGAGTCCAAAGCTGAGGCCGGAAAGTTGAGAAGTAACCAAGGTGAATCTGCCTTCTGGGAGGCGATTGAAAAGGGCGACTTGAGCGAAACCGTCAGGAGTTCCGTTCGGCGGCTGGTGAATTCCCTGCCGAGCAACGCAGGAGAAAACTTCAGTTGGAGTTGGGGGATCGGTGCGATCTTTATGATCCCTGCGGTCATGAAAACCCGTGGTCTTTTTGGGATTGAACGCAACGGCGCATTGCGGATGTTTTTTGGGTACTGGCACGAAGCTAAAGACCCAAATGTGACACCAGAGCAAAAGCGAATTCGTCTTCAGCTAACTAGAGGCGTGAGCGAAATTCTGGGCATCGAATTCAGCGAGCAACAATTGCAGAACTGGCCTTCTATCAAACCAGAAAAGTGGGCTGATAAAGTTGCGGAGTTGATAATGTTGATAAAGCAATTGTCCCCAACATTGGGACCTCAAAGTCAGCAAATGATCGAGGATTGAGATTCGCGTCAGCAAGCGAGGCCGAACGCGAAATCCTGCGCAATTGATATTTCCACTTAAAGCAGGGACATGGTCAAGAAACCCTTACCAGAGAAACTGACAATCTCACCCAATCACTGGAAAGTCCCCAGTGAAGAGAGCGCGCTCGATGGTTGGGTTGAAGGGCGGCCAAACGACAAGCAAATTGAGCAGGCTCGAAAGGAGTCCTGTGAAGAGCGAGCAGTCTGGAAGCCCAACCAGGAGGCGCTTGATCTCGTCGAGAAACTCAGGGCATTTATCGGGTTTCGGGTACGCATTCAGCTATGGGATTCGATCATCCTGATGCTGACCGATGAAGGCCCGTATCCACATGAAGGCGATTGCACCAGCGTGGTAGTTGAGCCTCGCGACGGCCGTCCGCATGCCTATCTGGTGCTGGATGAGGTGCTGGTGTTGACGCCGATGCAGATTTGACCATGTGCCGAAATTGCAATGACCAGGTCCGATCTTGCGCGGCGCGGGCAAATGCGGCCATCTGCACCCTCCTAACGTGGTCAGCCATTTCTCGGCATATTGGTCAAAATCGAACTGGCGCGAACAATCAGGTCTTGTACTGCCATAGTTCGATCATTGTCGTCTAGCGTAGAAGTGAGAGGCAGCCGGAGCGAAGCGGACGGAACCGCAAGCCCAGCTTCTGGCTGTCCGGCTCGACTGCCATGTTAGAAGCGTGGTGCTTATAGCGCATACGAAGCCTTCCCATCCTTGACCACAACTTTCCCGCTGGATTGCAGCTGTTGCAGTAGGGTTGCCACTTCGTTTGGTGAGAGCTTTTCCGGAAACAACGAAGAGACAGTGCTAGTCAGTGTTTTAAGCGTACGAGGCTTAGCGTTGCCCCGTTGCTTTAAGTTGGCGACTACCAACTTAAAACGCTCATCTTTCGTGCTTGCTGCCGCCGGGGTTTTGGGCGGCGTCTTTTTTAGGGCGGCAGGATCAGCTTTCTTTTCCGGCGCGGGCGCTGCTTTGGGTTGTGCCGCTGGCGTGCTTGCTCCAATACCATTGGGGCACTTGAATTGCCCGCGTTGGTTAAGAACGATCTGTATTTTTTCTTTCAGCGACTTGCTGCCGAAAAGTGCATTGACCGCCTTGCAACAGGCGACGCAGTTTTCATCGCTGTTACTTCCGCCATTGGCGCAAGCCACTAGATGCTCAACACTTGCCTCGCCCTTGGGAAGCGGGCTCTTGCAGAAGAAGCACATTCCTCCTTGCGCGAACATCAGTCGGTCAAGCGGCTTTGTTGGCATACGCGTCTAACGTTGAGGTAACCGGACCGCAACACTTGCGGCGAAAGCCGCCGCCTGCAGTTGCGGGTCCGTGTTGGCCGACCTGTTAGCCCCTGCCAACATTTTGGCGTCCGCTGAAAGTTGAATTTCTATAAATCCCATTGGACTACACCTTCGGTTCGACGAATTCTTTAAGCCAACCTGTTGGAGGCTTGCTTATGTCCCAACGATAGCCATTACGTTCACAGTCGGTTCGATATTCAATCTCGTCCTCCTCCGTCATCCAATCGGGTCGAGTAGGAAAGACAGTGAACTCTGGATATGCGCGCTGCGCCGCGTCTTGGCTCGGGGCGTCAAGGAGGAGCCACACCCCCCCCATACCGTAGTCATAGCATGCCAGGAAAGGAAAAGCTGAGTTCATTGCCTACAGATGGCTAACGTGTTTTATACATCATAGGCCACTATAACTCGGCGCAAACCCGACGCGCATTGGTCGTAGTTACATTCCCACGCGTATCCGCGCCGCTCAGATGTTGACCAGCGAATCGCAATGCGGTGACCGGTAGAGATCGGGCTCAGGATCGAGATCCCGTGCGCACCGCGATGTGGACGTAAAGGTGTCCGCCGCTTGGTGAGTGACACTAAACTCTTCGCTACGCTGCAACTTTCCCGCACTGCCAACATGACGCTTAAGTCCGCATTTCCACGTTCATCGGCGTTTGGTCTGAATTGTCTCGTCGTCTGTGCGGTCGTGGTCCTTGCCTATTTTCTGAGCACACGCGCTGCCGCTGCACCAGGGCAACTTGACCACACGTTCGGTGGTGGTGCCGGAATCATTGAACTTGACGAACCACTGTCACCGGGCTTCGGTCACCCCGTCCGCCTGCTTGGTACCGCGAGCGGTCGCCTGGTCTTGGCAGGTGGCTGCTCACGAACAGAGAACGGTACAACTACCTTTCGCTTTTGTATGATGCAGACGCTACCGGACGGCACACTCGATGATTCGTTTGGTGCCCAAGGACTTGCGGTTGCACCGCCTATCACCGGCACGTTGGACATTCTCAATGCTGCGGCAATTGGTCCCGATGGAAGTATTCTCGTGGCTGGCTATTGCGGTGACTACATCAACGGAACTTCACCAACTCGATTCTGCGCAGCACGGTTCACGGACCAAGGCATCTTGGATACGTCGTTTGGGGTAAATGGCACGAAGATCTATCCAATTTCGCAACGAAACGACATGGCACAGTCCGCGTTAGTGCTGGCGGATGGTCGTGCATTAATAGCAGGCACCTGTGATGGCGATCCCCCAGTAGGATCAGGTCGTTCGATCTGTCTCATTCGCATTGATGCCAATGGAGATTTGGATTCCACTTTCGGTGCAGGCGGTGCGGCCACGGTGGAGATTTTGTCAAGCCTCGCTGGAGTTGGCCTGCAGAGTGATGGTCGCGTGGTAGTCGGCGGCCTCTGCTGGTCGGGCGTACCCCACTTCTGTGTCGCGCGCTTCAGCGCTAGTGGAGCACTCGATACTTCGTTCGGTGCAGGGCAGGGAGTGGTAGTTTGGAAGCGGACTAGATATAGTGACGTTCCACTGTCGTTTTCGCTACGCGCTGATGACTCAATCTTGCTGGCCGGTACGTGTGATTTTGAGCCCACCAATCCGAATAACTGGTCTGACGTTTGTGTCGCTCGGTTCACTGCGGACGGCTTGATCGACGAAAGCTTCGGGGCGCTTGGAGTTGGCCTATCTGGATACAGTAGGACCGATGCAGCGGATCGAATGGTTGTTCAAAGCGATGGCCGAATCGTGATGGTGGGATCGTGTTCGCTAATCGGGGATTGCTTAATTCGGTTCTCGGATCTCGGCGCACCGGACATGAGCTACGGCGCTAACGGCGTAGTGCGCGCTGAAATCGGCACCGGCTACCTTGGCGCAGCCCTTGGGCAGGCAGACGGAAAAGTGCTTGTTGCGGTTCACTGTACCTATCCTAATACATACGGGAAGCTATGCTTTGCGCGCCTAAAAGGCGGTCCGTATAGCGCGTCTTCCTGCGCCATAAATGTCGACGCGAACCAGACCGTCGACCCTGCCACGGACGGAACCCTGATCGCACGCTACCTACTTGGTTTCCGAGGTGAACAGTTAACGGCAGGTGCGTTGGGCCAAAACCCAACTCGAATTGGACCAGCGCTCGAAAGCTACCTTGGCACGTTAAATCTCGACGCAGATGGCGACGGGCAATCACTGGCATTTACCGATGGTTTGCTGATACTTCGCGCGATGTTGGGTCTCACTGGCACGGCGCTTACGAGCGGCGCTACGAATGCCACGCACCCGAACACGCGACTTGCTCAGGAGATACTTACTTGGATCGAATCGGTGCATGGCGTAGCGTGTTTGCCTTGATGCAACCGGCGATTAACTGCAGGCTGCCTACCGGAGTAGCGGCCTCGCGTTGCGCAAGGTGTCCCCGGCGAGTTCAAAATTAAACAGAACGTAGAGCGCTGCGCCGCGTGCGGAACCCGTGTCTGACCGCAATCAATCCTTCACCGTCATGGGTGAGCAGAAGCGTGATCCTGATTGCAGGTCACCAAGCGCGCCGACGGCACGGCGTCGCCAAACTGGATCAAACGCCGTATCGCGTCGAGACAGTTCTTTGAAACACCAGTCACCCCGACATACTGTATGTCGATTGCTTTTCGAGTCCAAATCACTTGCGTTCCATTCTATCGCTCGTTGAACGCTTATTTGTGCGCCTCGTCAGCCAATCATTGCCAACAGTGAGCGTCAAGACTGCGATTATCGTGTTAGCTGCTCGGCCGCAACCTCATTGTTCGCACCTGCGAAAAGCACCGCCATGTCGCGGGCCAGATCATCCGGTAGTTCATTCATCAGGTCGGCACGGACGGTTTGAACAAACCGCCTAGCAGCCCTCTCGTAATCAGCATCAAGCCGCGCGCGTTCAGAAGCCCATTGCAAATCAGCGCGAGTTTTTGCTGACATCGCTCAGTCTGATTCAGGACTGTGTTCCCGCCAGGTCGAATTGGACCAGTATGCCGAGAAATGGCTGACCACGTTAGGAGGCTGCAGATGGCCGCATGCGCTCGCTCCGCGCAGGATCGGATCTGGTCATTGAAATTGCGGCACATGGTCAAATCAGCGTTGGTGTCAACGCTCGCTTTCCGATTGATGAGCTTGATCAGCCGAGTTTGACAATCAGATCTCACTTTAGCCGTCGAAGCCTTCCTGTCGTCGACAGCGTGTGTGCTAACCCAATGCCAGCCTCATCCAATTTTCATGTGCTATTCCAATCTCTTCCATGTTTTGCGAACAACGATCCAAGGTCCTTTCGCAAAATATGTGGCGTTCGTAACCGCGGCTGTGTCCTTTGGCACGATTGCACAGCCCGTACTAATAACGAAGGTCTTGCCCAAGGCCGTGTACGCGCAACCGTATAGCGCAGATGTCATGGTCGGCGGCAACACGCCACCAACGTCGGTGACTGTAGGCGGCCTTCCGTCGGGGCTGTGGGCTACGCACAACGGCCATGGAAGTCTCGCAATTGCAGGAACGCCTACATCCGCAGGGCCTCATGCGGTAGTCGTGACCGCCGTCAATGGCTCAGGGTTGCGAAATCTGACGCTGTCGCTGGAAGTGGAAAGTCACTCTCTGCATGTGAATTCAATTGCCGCAGGTAGCGCAAGTACCTGTGCGGTGATAGACGGCGGCGTAACCTGCTGGGGACGTCTGTACACGAGGAACTTCAGCTTCATCTTCCCAACAGGCAGCGGTGTTGTTGCCGTTGCAGCGAGTTCTTCTGACCATTTTTGCGCCGTCGTTCGGGGTGGAGTAAGCTGCTGGGGCAGTCCGTTGTACGGTGCTGTCGGGCTAGACACAAACACCTTGGTCAGCCAGCCGTTTGTCGTCATTCCCGAAAACAGTGGTGCAACAGCCGTCACCACAGGATTTGGTTTTACGTGTGCAGCGGTCGGCGGAGGCGCGACGTGCTGGGGCCACAACTATTCAGGTCAACTTGGAGACGGCACCACTACCGATCATGCTGCGCCATCGGTGGCCATCTCCGCTGGGAATGGCGTTACTTCATTATCAGCTGGTGAGAGACATGTCTGCGCCGTTGCAAACGGCGGATTGTTTTGCTGGGGTAGCAATCAAAGTGGTGAACTTGGGAATGGCACTCGAGTTGCGAGTTCACGACCCGTTCAAATTCTGGCGCCTGGAAGCGGTGTCACAGCGGTGTCAGCTGGTGCCGGACAGACGTGCGCCGTCGTGCTGGGCAGCGTGCGATGTTGGGGAAGCAATCCTATTGGCATGCTGGGGGGGGATCCGGACGTTGATCGTTTGGTGCCCACACCCATCGCCGCACTTTCGACGGGTGCTACCGCGATTTCGGTTAGCCCTGCGGCGCTCATTTGCGCTGTTGCAAACCTTCGTCTTTACTGTTGGGGATTCAATAGCTACGGTCAACTCGGAGACGGTTCGAACTCACCGGCCACTGCGCCGACCGAGGCCGCTGCCGACGACGCGGGATTCGTTACCGCCGTTGCAGTAGGGTTCAGCCACACTTGCTCGCTCGTCAGAGGGAGCATTCGCTGCTGGGGCGACAATGTGTTTCAACAACTTGGCAACAATATTGAAGCAATTCGTACGCGCCCGGATCAGATTATTGAGGCGGGTGGGGGTGCCACCTACGTCGCATCGAGCGCGGCGAGTTCTTGCGCAGTGGTCTCTGGAGGCGTGCAGTGCTGGGGAGACAATACCTACGGCCAATTGGGCGACGGCTCAACTCGCATGTCGAATCGCCCGGTCTGGGCCATTCCCGCTGGTGCGGGTGCGACGGCGGTTGCGATTGGAGGCAATCATGCATGCGCCGTAATCGCCGGGGGCGTGAAGTGTTGGGGTAGTGCGTCACAACTCGGTGCCGGGCTCCCGGACTCCAGCGTCGCTACGGCTATTCAAACTGTACCAGCTTCCAGTGGCGCGACTTCGGTGACGATTGGCGAGCACCACACGTGTGTACTGATCGATAGTGGTGTCCTGTGCTGGGGCTTTAACTCGGCGTATCGACTGGGAGCGACCCCGGAGAGCTGGAATGCGTTGCCGGTCTCAGTATTTCCTGCTGGCAGCGGAATAAACGCGTTGATCGCCGGCGAGCGTCACACTTGCGTGATAGTCAGCGGGGGAGCCAAATGCTGGGGCGAAAATTTCGGAGGTCAACTGGGAAATGGAAACACGAACAGCACGACAGACTTGTCCGAAGTGTTTCCTTCAGGAAGTGGCGTTACATCCATATCCGCTGGATTGTTTTCGACGTGCGTTAGCAGGGGCGGAGGGGTTTGGTGCTGGGGTACCAATCATGCGGGCGAGCTTGGTTGGGGCAGTGCGCTGTCCAGCTACCAACCAGTCCAAGCGTTGAGCGCTGGCAGCGGCGCAACAAAAGTCACACAAGGTTTCGCAACTACCTGTGCTGTCGTGAATGGTGGCGCGAGCTGTTGGGGTGCTAACGCTGACGGTCAGCTTGGCGACGGAAGTACTGCCAACGCATTAAGTCCGGTCAGCACACTTGACTTCGGCAGCGGGGTGGCTCAAATCGCCACCGGTGCCCGGCGCTCCTGCGCACTGATCAACGGAGGCGTCGCATGCTGGGGGCGAGAGAGTTATATCCAGATCATTGGCGATCCCAGTCCCTATCGCAAAGCGTACTCCGCAACACAGTACGTCGATCCCGAAAGTGCATTGGACGTTGACGGCACCTTGAGTGTAGCGATTCGTTACTCCGGCCTAGTTGACGGGGCGCTCGTGCTGAGTTACTTACGTGATCCGCGGCTGCTGGACCTCCCGGTATCGCTTTCGCCGTCAAGTTCGCAGCGGACAACAGCATTCGAGTTGCGCACCTACCTTGATGCCGCTCGCTATTTGCTCGACGTCGACGGCGATGGTACTTACGACGCAAAAGTGGATGGTCTGCTCATCCTTCGCTACTTGTTCGGTTTTCGGGGTAACGCGCTTGTCGCCGGAGTATTTCCTCCGTCTAGCCCAATCGTTCCACGCATGTCGCCAGCGGCGATTGAAGAATACCTCGGCAGCTTAACTCGCTAATAGGACTGGCCGCTGACATCGAATTGCTCAGGGTCATTGACTATCGAGCGACCTCAACCACGCCATATCTTCCGATCAACGCGCAATTGCCAATTGCCGTCTAGGGTGGGCCATCAGAAATATCACTGGTAGGTAATGTGGGGAGCAGGTCACAGTCCGTCACCGACAGCGAGGTTATGTTGCGTGTACTTGTTTGCGTTGACTACCGAAACGGGGGCCGTATCGCCAGTTTCGATGGACTTCAATAGTGCGACGACCTGCGTCTTTTGGTTTGATGACATTGACAGTTCCTTAGGGGAGGTTTTCGAAGGTGTAGTGCAAGCCGTGAGCATGGCGATGCCGGCGAGTGTGGCTAAGCGCGCCACGTAATTTTTCGAGCGCATGACGATCTTTCTGGTCAGTGACGTAAACGCCGTGATGACGAAGAGGAGAAAGGAGGATTGTCGTGACGTGCTGGCTCTAAGAACAGATCAATCAGATGCAATTGGCGATCAATTTGCGTCAGTGCAACAGCGTACGTAGCTTCTAGAATTTGATGCCTATGAGCCGGCGTCTACACACCCCGAAAGAAGTTCGCTTCGCCAATCCAAGGCTCAAGCGCGTCGGCATCGAATTGCTTCACTTGGCCGAGTTAAAGGGCCGCGTCGGCGAACGTCATCTCGCCACACCGGAGCGCGCCGAGTTCATCATGCTGCTGCTGGTGACCGATGGCAGTCTTCGCCATACGGTCGATTTCGTTGACGTGCATTTGGCGTCAGGTAGCTTGATCTATGTTCACCCCGGACAGGTGCAACATTGGCATTTGGAATCGCCCGTGCAAGGCTGTTTGGTCATGATCGACCCCCCAGCCTTGCTGGACGTCGTGAACAGACTTGACCGACGCGCCACGTTGCAGGCCGCGATGGAAGACTGGCCCGTTCACGTGAATTTGGATGATGCTTTCGCAGACGACATTAAGCTTGACCTCTATCGTTTGGCAAGGGATATCAAAGATTACGATAAGACCGAAAACGATGTGATCTTGATTCGTCAAGTTCTTTTCACGTTGATGTTGCGCATCGCGCGCTGGCATCGAAACCGCTCGGACGACGTTCCACAATCAGAGGTCAGCTCGCTGAACGTCTATCGACTGTTTCGTCGTGAGCTGGAGCAAAAGTTTCGTGAGCACTGGACAATCAGTCAATATTCGCAGCGCTTAGGGTTCTCGAAAAGCACGCTTAACCGCGCGTGCCATGCGGCTGCCGGTTAATCGGTTAAGGTGCTAGTGAATCGACGTCTGGCTCTGGAAGCGTCTCGCATGCTGGTGCACGGACAGTCGAGCGTAGCGGAAATCGGCCATTCGCTTGGATTCTCTGAATCCACCAATTTCGTCAGGTTTTTTGTTCGCATGGTTGGAATGACACCAGCGAAGTTTCGCCTCGGCAGTGGGCCTGATGCAGACTGATGCAACGTCAGTTTCGTTTTTGAATTAGCCGAAGCTTGACTGTGCACGTAGACGCTGACTCCGAGCTATAGGCTAGCCCGCAGGTGGATAAATTGGACACCACGGCGGAGAATCGAAGGACCGTTTTCGGTCAAGTGGCGCCAGTCGCGATCGGTCTTCGCCGACTATCAATTTTTGTATCGACCATTGAGATTTTGATTTGCTTCCGAAAGCAGACGACTTGTGTCGCCGTAGTAAGCCACCGCTATTTATTGCACCTAAAACAAGTGGACCCCGGCTCGACCTCACTAACGCGACAAAACCGCGCCGTTTAGTATGTACAGCTGCTGATCGCCACCTTTATGGCTGGCTGGTTTACAACGACGTGCCGGACGGATTCACGCTGTTGGGCATGCTCGTGATCCTGGCCAGTGGTTTGTATGTGTTGAACGAGGGGCGCAAGACCGCTTCGCGCGCGCGGGGGAATGAGGTTGCAGCTACCACCGAGTAAAGTGAAGTTGCGCTGATTTAGGCCCGTTTGTCTCGCTCATGGCGAGCCGACGAGCTTGCGTTCGGAGCATCCTTCAGAGTCGCCACGCATGAGCGCTCGCAACCACGCGCAAAAATCGACTGCCGGCATCGGGCGCGCAAACAAAAATCCTTGCATTGCGCTGCATCCTAGGGACTCCAGACACGACCGCTGGTCCTCGGTTTCAACCCCCTCAGCCACCGCGCTTAGACCCAGGCCTTGCGCCAACTCTAGAATCGATTTCACGATGGCCGTTGCCGAATGCGTGCCTGGCAGTTCGACGACGAAACTGCGATCAATCTTGAGTTTTTCTATTGGCAGCTTGCGCAGCCGTGACAACGATGAAAAGCCAGTGCCGAAGTCATCAATGGCCAGCGTGATCTGTGCATTGCGCAACGTGTTGAGCGACTCAGCCACGGCCGGATTCTCACTCATTAACATTCGTTCCGTCACCTCTAGCTGCAAGCAGTCTCCGTTCAACCCAAGCGTTGACAACGAGTTCAACACAGCGTCGGTAAAGCCCGGTGCGCGAAACTGGTTGCTGGACAAATTCACCGAGACACTCGCGTCCGTCCAGCCCGCTTCGCGCCAGATTGGTATCTGCGCCAACGCCGTGTCGAGCACCCATTGTCCGATCGGCAGAATCAAGTGCAAGCCCTCGGCTATTGGAATGAATTCATCGGGTCCAAGTAGTCCCCGGTTTGGGTGTCGCCAGCGAATCAGCGCTTCAGCGCCGAGAATTCGCTTGCCATCGGGTGACACTTCCGGTTGCAAGTAAAGTTCGAATTCGTCATGGCGCAGCGCGTGATCCAGTTCACCCTCAATGATGAGAGCGCGATCCGCTTTGAAGGCAAGGGATTGATCGAAAAAGCGTGTGGTGTCACGACCAACGGACTTGGCCAGATACATCGCGGCATCCGCATTCTTCAGCAACTGTGAAGGCGTTTCGCCGTCGTCAGGAAAGCTCGCCACGCCAACCGAGGCAGTGACGCGGATGATCCGCCCATCGATGTCGACTGGAAGCTGAAACGTGGACTGCAACAAGGCGCTAAAAGCGTGGCTTGCGGCACGGTCTGCTCGCGGCAACACGATGACAAATTCGTCGCCACCCAAGCGCGCGAGCCACGGCGTGCCGTGCCGTGTGGTTTGGCTTTCGCAGAATGAAGACAATCGTGTCGCCACCCCGGACAGCAGTAGGTCGCCAGCGCTGTGACCCAGCGAATCGTTAACCCGCTTCAACTGGTCGAGATCGATAAAGAACACCGCAAACGACGCGTTCAGCTCACGACAATGAGCGATCAAAAAATTGAGCTGGTCGTCGAGCTGCGCACGGTTAGGTAGACCCGTCAGAGAGTCGTGAAGCGCCAAGAAGCGAATCCGAGCCTCGGCCGCGCGACGCTCCGACAAATCGCGAACGACGACCAGGCGCTGCTTTCGGCCCTCCCAGTCAAAATCACGGACGCTGTACTCGACCGGCAGGGCGCGCCCGTCTTTATGTTGCGCAAAGCTTTCGTACGCCAACTCGGCGCCGGACTGCAATACTTGGCGGACTCTGTCCTGCGCTTCTGGTGGAACAAATTCCAGCGTGGAACGACCGACCATTTCATCCACGGTGTAGCCCAACATCTGGAGCAGCGGTGGGTTGACATCGGTGATGACACCGCCCACATGAAACGCGATGCCTTCGACGCTTGCTGCCATGAACCTGCGCAAACGTTCGCCGCTGCGTCGGGTCTCCGAGATGTCGGTGATCATCACAAAAGTGCGATCCAGCTCGGGGGAGCTCGACGGAATCAAACTCACCTCAATCCAGCGCTCAACGCCATTTGGGGTGAGCGTGGACCGCGTATAAGTGACCGCAATTTTTTCGCTTTGCACCCGATCAACCATGGGTTGAATGCGCGTCGCAGCCTCCGTACCAATGATTTCCGTAAACGTTTTTCCGACGGCCTGATCGACCGTCAGTCCGCCGAGTTGAGCGTAGCGTTGATTCGCGAACACGCAGCGCTTAGATGCTGCGTCGAAGCAGGCGAGCATCACCGGAACCTCGTCGGTCAGTCGCTTCAATTCTTCTAGCGTAATGGGTGGGTGATCAGCTGTCACAGGTTTCAGTGGAATAGGCAGTTCAGTCAGAGAATTTCGTGATTCCGCAACGAGGCCACGCAGTCTACGCGAACATCTGATCCTGTCATCATTTCGTTGAGTGATTAAGCGATCATTAAAGGCTGATTCGCGGAGCTTGTTTAGTGGACATCTCTGCGCTCATCGACGACAGGCGTTGTTGCATAAATCGAAATGCCAGGGTCATTTCACGGGACTGGCATGATCTTGGACTTTTCCAATCACAAGAATAGCCAGTGCCCTTTAAACATAGCGAGAGCCGCAGCCACAAGTTCACCAGGCCAAAGTACAAGGTTACCAACTGGCCCGAGTACAACGATGCGTTGCGCCAGCGCGGCGACATCACGATCTGGTTTACTGACGCGGCGATCAATGAATGGAAACCCGCAAAAGCAGGACAGCGTGGCAGACCACAGGCGTATTCCGATCACGCCATCGAGACGGCCATTTTGATCCGGCAAGTCTTTCATAAGCCACTGCGTCAAACCGAGGGCGTCATGAATTCACTGACCCGCCTCATGGGCGCTGCCGTCTGTATTCCTGACTTCAGCAGCATCTCGCGGCGCAGCCTCGAACTGCCCCGCCATGTTTTGAGCAAAGCATTGCAACAAGGCAGTCTCGTGATCGTTGACTCCACGGGCTTGAAGGTTTACGGCAAAGACGAGTGGCATCAGGAGAAACACGGGGTTCTCCCTCGCAGAACCTGGCGCAAATTGCATTTGGCGGTGGACGAAAACCGCGTGATTCTGGCGTGCGAACTCACACCCCCCGAGGTTGGCGACCCCACTGCAGTTCCTGATTTGCTTGATCAAATTGACACACCTTTTGAGACCTTCATGGGCGATGGCACCTTCGACGGCGTACCCACTTCGAAGGCCGTATTGAGCAAACAGCCGAATGCCAAAATTGTCGTGCCACCGCACAAAACGGCTGTGGTTTCAAGCGCGGGAGACACCCAGCGCGATGAGCACATTCGAGAGATCGCAACGCATGGTCGAATCGCGTGGCAAAAGAAGAACGGCTATGGTTTACGTTCCCACGTTGAGTTGGCAATTCAGCGCTACAAACGCATCATCGGATCGGTTATGAAAGCGCGTGCGTTGCCGCAACAAAAGACCGAGGCATGGGTCAGCGCGTCCGCGCTGAACATGATGACCAATCTTGGCACGCCGGTTTCGGTGAAAATCTGAAGTGGGTCGAGAAATGCGCTCGGTTGAACTCAATTACGATTTATGCAACAACGCCCCTTCGCGGGAGGAACCAGTTCTACTTGAATAATTTCAACGAATCAAGGATCGACTTTTCCGAAAACGCGCAAGAGCGCACTGGAACAGGCAGGGTGTATCCGCTGCTCTGCGCAGTGATCGCGGACTCCCGTGTTGGCAAAAACGTTCGTCAATCATTGAGGGATCTCAATTCAGTGGCAGAGGGAGACACGCGGCCTGTTCCAATCCTCGCGCACTTCCTCGGCGAGAAAGCTGAAAGTGAAGTGATGCGATTAGCAACCAATGCCAAGACTGACAGTGGCAAGCGTGAGCAGCAACGTGAAGCCAACTTCTTTCTGGGACAACTGCGTTTAGCAGAAGGTAACAAATCCGCCGCGATCAAGCACTTTGATCAATTGAACGGTCCGTATGCATCGATTGCATATTTCACAGTCGCCACTGTGCCTCGCGCTAAACGCGCTTCGCCTCGATGACCGAGAACTCGTGCCGGGTGGGAGATACCGAGAGCATCTCGAACCCACCAAGCTTTAACAAGTCACGGAACTCCCCCTCCGATCGCTCTCTCCCGCCCAATCCGGCAAGCATGTTCAAATCCGTACGGACAAGTGCCTCGTCGTGGCGTGACGCCTTCAGACGATCTGGGCGTATCCGCTCTATAACCAGCAATCTTGCTTTTGGACCCACTGCGGCAGCGCAGGTCGCCAGAATTCGACCGCACGCAGCATCATCCCAGTTGTGGAGGATGCTCTTAAGCACGTAGCGCTCAGCCCCTGCGGGAACGGTGACAAAGAAATCGCCTTGCACAAAGCTCGCCCGTCCGTTTTGTGTAAGTTCGGCGAACGGAGAGCCGGCCGAAGGTTCCGCATCGGGCCGATCCAACACGGTCACATGCATAGGAGGATGTGCGGTAGCAAGTGCCGCAGCGAGGGTGCCATTGCCACCACCAATGTCCACCACGCTATGAACGTCACGCCACGTAGCAAGTCGCACCACGTCTGACGTGATCAGTGCTGTCATTGCTTGCATCGCGTCATGAAAGAGATTCGCGACGCTTGGCTGCTTGTCCAGAAAGGCGTAGTTCTGCGTGCCCGTCTGCCGAGACCGTGCACTCTGACCCGTGCGCACACTGTAGGTCAGATCGCCCCACATTGGCCACATGGCGTCTCCCCACCACAAGGCGAGGGCACGCAGGCTCCCGGCCCCGTCGGACGGGTCTCGGCGCAGCGCATCACCGGCAGCGGTAAGCTCGTAGCGGCCGTCGCGCCGTTCCCGGCACACCCGAAGTACGCACAATGCACGCAGTAGGCGTTGCAGTCCGTCGGGCTCGCATTGGCAAGCTTGAGCAAGGCTCGACATTTCTGCCGGTCCATTTGCCAGTTGATCAGGCAGGTCAATTTGCACGGCCGCATGCAGCACCTGCGTGCGCCAGCATGCGGTGATCTGCCTGACCAGGTGCTGTCGCGAAGCGCTTGCGCGGTCGGGCGATGGTGGCAGCGTCGAGTGTATCATTGCTCTTGCGGTATGTTGTACTCGCGCACGAAGTCGCGCCACACCGTGGTTGCCGATTCGATTGCCGCGCTCATCTGCTGCGGTTTGCCGCCAGTTACCCGGAAACCCTGGGCTTCCAGTGAACTACGCAAGGCTGGGTCGTCCAGTGCGCGGTTGACGTCCTCCGCGAGTCGGGCCGCAACACCGGGTGGGGTACCTGGCGGTGCCAGTAACCCGTTCCATGTTGGCAAGGCCTCAGTGGCAATGCCGGAGTCCGCGAGCGACGGCACGCCGCCGACAACTTCGCCTCGATCGGGCAGCGTGGCCAACAACCGCAGCTTTCCGCTCTTCACATGTGGGAGACCCGGTGCCAGCGGCCCAATGTTGAACTGCAACTCTCCACTCATCAGATCCGGCATCACTTGTGCACCACCCTTGTAAGGTATGCGCGCGGCTCTCACCCCTGCGCCGTGAAGGTAGTGCATCGTTATCAGGTATTCACTCAGTACCCCGGTTCCGTAATTGACCCGATCCGGGTTTGCCTTAAGGTAAGCAGTCAGCTCAGCCACCGTCGTGGCAGGTACTTTGGGGTTGACAAAAATTCCGTACATCAGGTTAACGACGGGTACTACTGGTGTGAATTCAGCCATTGATTTCACGGGGGATGACTTGACGAGCTGCGGCATTCCGGTCATCGATGACATTGCCCACAAGAGCGTCTGTCCGTCGGCCGGTGCAGCCAGGACGGTCTGTATTGCCGGGATACCGTTGCCGCCAGGCTTGTTCTCCACAACCACTGGGTAACCCAGATTTTTCGAGAGAGACTGCGCCAGTATTCGCGCGGCTGTGTCAGACGCTCCGCCGGGGGGAGTCGCCACCACAATCTTTAACGTTTGCTTCGCCGTGCTAATTTGGGCGAATGCGGGTTGCTGGGTGGCGGCCCACAACGCCGCGGTGCTCAGCGCGAGATGAAGGTAAGTTCTCAATTTCATAAATGTCCTTTGCAGTTGCGGTATGCGCAATCTATAAAAGTTTGCAAAGTTGGGAAAGCCGTTTACAGTTGCACGCAGTGTTAACTTTTGGTTGTGTGTCGAGTTCCCGGCACCTGATCGGAAAGGCGTGCGATGGATAAACTCAAGGCGCTTCAGTACTTTTTGGCTTCAGCTGAAGAGGGCAGCTTTGCACGGGCTGCCCAGCGGCTGGAAATCAGCGTACCCGCCGTACAGAAGCTCGTTGGCGCGCTCGAACGCAGCTTGGGTCAGGCCTTGCTTGAGCGGGGAGCTCGCGGAGTTCGCCTGACTGCCAGCGGCAGCGAATACCTTGATCGCTGCCACGCGCTGTTCAGGGAACTCGAGGAACTGGGTCATGCCGAGCGCCTGCTCAAAGGTTTCGGCGAACACCCCAGCGGAATGCTCTCCGTTGCTGCGCATCCGCAGCTCGCTCACCACATTCTTCTCCCTGCGTTGCCTCGCTTTCACGCCCTGTACCCTGACATCGAGATTGACTTTCGGTCTGTCAACCGGATCAGCGATGCTGATGCCCTGACGGCGGACGTTCTCTTGTTGCATGGCTGGCCAGAAGTTCCTCCTGACTACGTGCATCGCAAGCTTGGCGGTGGCCTGAGCCTTATCATGGCTGCACCCGACTATTGGGCGAAAAATGGCGTTCCGAAACATCCCTCAGAATTGTCAGGGCACACCTGCATTCTGATGCGAAACCCGGCGGGTATCCTGCTTGATTTATGGGAGTTCAAGCGCGACACCGAGACCGTGCAGGTACCCGTGCGCGGATGGATGTCCAGCAATGCACGCGAAGCAACGCTGGACCTGGTGCTGCGCGGCCACGGCGTCGGCCGTTTCACTGAAATGACCACACGCGGCCCGGTTCAGGCAGGTCGATTGGTGCCGACGCTGCTTGATTGGCAGGTACAGGGTGGACCGCCTGTCAATCTTTTGTTCAGGGGTAGCGCGCGGCGACGACCGAGAACGCGTGTCTTCATCGATTTTGCGCTCAAGTGTCTGAGTGACATGGATGAACAGGCGGCCTCGTTTCTGCCGAATACGGGGGCCGAGCGACCCGCCTGGCACCAACGCGGATACGGCCGTGCATCCGCCACCGTACGCGGGACACGATAAACGGCAACGGGTCGGCCTTTCGCACGGCGACGCCAAATGAATTCTGCCCGTTGCGCCGCTGAGATTTGGTCAGCCTTACAACGAAGTCGGTTCCTGTGCGAGCAAGTCGCACCACTTTGCATCGCGGCCAAATTTTTATTGCCGACGCTCACGAAAACTCGAAATCGCTTTGTATATTTCTGGGACTACGTTTGCGCAGCTGTGCGGAGAATGGGTCTCACGCTTTTGGCGCAATCCGCTGGCAAAGGGAAAGCGCATGGTGAAGTTCGTCACATTTTCAAAATTGATCGCGGTCGCTGGATTCGCGCTGCCGCTACTGATGTCATCCGTGCGAGCGCAGACCTGCCCGTTCGATGATGGCGGGTCCTCTCTCGCGGTTGAGGGCGTGGTGCTCACGCGCT
>Ga0209023_10000402_pt1 | contig 67786 bp, 55 predicted proteins | sample LakOneMetagenome_FD_187468 | JGI IMG/M metagenome (GOLD analysis project Ga0209023, IMG submission 187468) | Freshwater and sediment microbial communities from Lake Erie, Canada (SPAdes) (version 2) | ecosystem: Environmental > Aquatic > Freshwater > Lentic | place: Lake Erie, Canada...
CATCGAGGAAGTGGTGGGCGCCTACGAGGGCCCCGACGCCGCCCGGCACGTGCGCGAGGTGCTCGAGGAAACCCGGCTCCGATGACGGGCACGGTGATCGCGGTGGTTGTCACCCACCGCCGCGTCGGGGAACTGGGCAACTCGCTGAAAATGCTTGCGGCGCAAAGTCACTCGGTGGATCACCTGATCGTGGTGGATAATGACGCCGATTCGCGGGTGGGCGATCTCGTTGCGGCCCAATCCATTCCGTGCACCTACCTGGCGTCGCGCCGCAACCTCGGCGGCGCCGGGGGGTTCGCGCTGGGTATGCTGCACGCGCTGGCACTGGGCGCCGACTGGGTCTGGCTGGCCGACGACGACGGCCGGCCCGCCGACGCCGATGTGCTCGCGACGCTGCTGGAGTGCGCGGAACGCCACGGGCTGGCCGAGGTCTCGCCGATGGTGTGCGACATGGCCGACCCCGACCGGCTGGCCTTCCCGCTGCGGCGCGGCCTGGTGTGGCGCCGGCGCGCATCGGAACTGCGGACGGGCGCTGACCAGGACCTGCTGCCGGGCATCGCATCGCTGTTCAACGGCGCCTTGTTCCGGGCTTCGACCGTGGAAGCCGTTGGGGTGCCGGATCTTCGGCTGTTCATGCGCGGCGACGAGGTCGAGGTGCACCGGCGCCTGGTGCGCTCCGGGCTGCCATTCGGCACCTGCCTGGAGGCGGCGTACCTGCACCCGGAGGGCAGCGACGAGTTCAAACCGATCCTCGGCGGACGGATGCACACGCAGTATCCGGAGAGCGATGTCAAGCGTTTCTACACCTACCGCAACCGCGGCTACCTGTTGTCGCAGCCCGGCCTGCGCAAGCTGCTCCCGCAGGAGTGGCTGCGGTTCGGCTGGTACTTCCTGGTGACCCGCCGGGACCCGACAGGCCTGGCCGAATGGATTCGGTTGCGCCGCTTGGGCAGACAGGAAAGGTTCGGGCAGAAATGACGTTCGTCGACGCGGCCAGTCAGTCCCGGACGTTCGGGCGGGCCCGCAAGGATCTGGTGGACGGCTTCGGCCGGCGCGAACTGTGGCTGCACCTGGGCTGGCAGGACATCAAACAGCGCTACCGCCGCAGTGTGCTGGGCCCGTTCTGGATCACCATCGCGACGGGCACCACCGCGGTGGCGATGGGCGCGTTGTACAGCAAGCTCTTTCATCTCGAACTCGCGGTGCACCTGCCCTACGTGACGCTTGGCCTGATCGTCTGGAACCTGATCAACGCCGCGATCCTCGAGGGGGCCGACGTGTTCGTGGCCAACGAGGGACTGATCAAACAGCTCCCGACGCCGTTGTCGGTGCACGTCTACCGGCTGGTGTGGCGGCAGATGATCCTGTTCGCGCACAACATCGTCATCTTCGTCGTCATCGCGATCATCTTCCCGAAACCCTGGAACTGGGCCGACCTTTCGGTGATCCCCGCACTGCTGCTCATCACACTCAACTGCGTGTGGGTGGCCCTGTGCTTCGGGATCCTGTCCACCCGCTACCGCGACATCAGCCCGCTGCTGTTCTCACTCGTGCAGTTGCTGTTCTTCATGACGCCGATCATCTGGAACAACAACACCCTGCACCAGCAGGGCGCCGACCGCTGGGCCAAGATCGTCGAACTCAACCCGCTGCTGCACTACCTGGAGATCGTCCGGGCGCCGCTGCTGGGCGACCCGCAGCATCTGCGGCACTGGGCGGTGGTGATCGCGCTGACCGTCATCGGCTGGGTCGTCGCGCTGGTCGCGATGCGCCAGTACCGGGCCCGCGTGCCCTACTGGGTGTGATCAGCCCGGGATGGCAAACCCCTGACCGCCGAGCGCTCACTCACGTACGCAAACAGGGTCGAAAAGCGTACGCAGCTGAGCGGTCGGCGAAGTGGGGTCAGCCGGCGACGGAGCCGTCGCTCGGTTCGGGACCGAATTCGAACCGCCGGCCGGTGACTTCCGTCGGCGTGATCCGCACGTAGCGCAGCTTCCGCGTCGGGATCCACGGGTACAGCCCGGCCTGCTCGGCCTCCTGGATGTCGTCACTGCCGTAGAGCAATTCGGCGGTGCCCCGGACGATCACGCTCCAGCCCTCGGCGACGCCGTGGTCGTCGGCCTCGAACAGCACGTGGTCGTTCATCACCGTCGAGAACAGTTTGGTGCCCTCCGCGGAGCGGAACAGGATGGTGTGGCGCTGCACCACGAAATTGACCGGGAAGATCTCGGGCCGACCTTCGAGGACCGTGACCAGGCGGCCCAGGTGCACCCCGGAGATCAGATCCCAGCTCTCGTCGTCGCTCAGTACGGTCACCGGCCCGGCGGCTTCGGTTTGTGGCGTCATGAGTCGATCTTCGTCCACTCCCGCCCGTCTTGCATAGGGACACAAGGCACCACTGGCCGGTGCCATACGGCTCACGGACCGGTCAGGGCGTCGAGTTCGGCCTTCAGGTTCGCCCGCGCCGCGTCCTCCCAGCGCTGCCGCCCGACCCGTGTCCGGTACAGCGACGGCCCGGCCAACAGCGCCGCGATGATCGCGGCCCGCCCGGCCCGGAAGAGGTGCTCGTCGACGTGGGCGAACTCCATCCGGATATCCGCGGAGTTGCGCCGGTACCGTTCGCCGTCGATCGCCAGCGACGCCAGGTCGGCGTCCGAGAGCACCTCGGCGTTGTGGTCGCCGGGTTCGGGATTGTGCGCGGCGGTCATCCGGACCAGCCGGGCCACCTCGGCGATGAACGCCGCGTCGGCGTCCAGGCCGGCCAGCTCGGCCTCGGCGCGGCAGGCGCTGAGCTCCTCGTCGTCGTGACGTGCCTCGAACACCGCGTCGTGATACCAGGCCGCCAGCCGCACCGCGTCGGCGTCGTCGGCGGCGCCGGCGAGCATGCCGACGTAACTCAGGATGTCGCGCAGGTGATCGATGTCGTGATAGCGGCGCCGCGGATCCGACCAGCTGTGCAGCAGCGCCGCGCCCACATCGTCGATCAGCGGCGACGAACTGTGGCGGCCCAGCAGCGTGCGCCACGCCCGGACGAGGTCCTGCACAGGGCCATCCTGGCCCATCCTGCCCAGTGCCGCAGCAAGGGGCGCCACGTACGATTCCCGCGATGAGCGAATCGCCCCCGCCCACTGCCGCCGCCTTGGGTCTCAAGACCCAGGGGCTGCGTTTCCTGATCACCGGCGGGCTGTCGGCGTGCGTCGACTACGGCCTGAACATGGCGCTGCATTTCGGGCTGCACGTGCAACCCGACCTGGCCAAGACGCTGAGCTTCATCGCGGGCACCATCACCGCGTACCTGATCAACCGGCGCTGGACGTTCCAGGCCCCGCCCAGCCGGGCCCGGTTCCTGGCCGTGATGGCGCTCTATGCGTTGACCTTCGTCGTGCAGGTCGGCATCTACCACGTGGTGCTGCACGCCATGGACGGCACCGCGTGGGCGGCCACCGTCGGCTTCGTGATCGCGCAGGGCACGGCGACCGTCATCAACTTCATCGTGCAGCGGACGGTCATCTTCCGGCTCCGCTGAAGCGGTGCGGCGCTGACCGGACGGTACCCTCGACGGGATGTCTGTTACCCAGAAGCGCCTGACCGGGTGGGGCCGCACCGCTCCCACCGTCGCGCAGGTGCTCGCCACACCGGACGCCGACGAGATCGCCAAGGCCGTCGCCCAGGCGGGACCGCGCGGCGTCATCGCCCGTGGGCTGGGCCGGTCCTACGGCGACAACGCGCAGAACGGCGGCGGCCTGGTCGTCGAGATGTCGGAACTGAACCGCATCCATTCCTGCGGGCCCGATTCGACCGTCGTGGACGTCGATGCCGGGGTGTCCCTGGACCAGTTGATGAAGGCGGCCCTGCCGCACGGACTCTGGGTGCCGGTGCTGCCGGGCACCCGGCAGGTCACCGTGGGCGGCGCGATCGCCTGCGACATCCACGGCAAGAACCATCACAGCGCGGGCAGCTTCGGCAACCACGTCCGCTCGATGGAACTGCTGACCGCCGACGGGCAGGTCCGGCATCTCACCCCGGACGGCGACGAGTCCGAATTGTTCTGGGCCACCGTCGGTGGCAACGGACTGACCGGCATCATCCTGCGGGCCACCATCGACATGACCCCGACCGAGACGGCCTATTTCATCGCCGACGGTGATGTCACCAAGAGCCTGGACGAAACCATCGCCTTCCACAGCGACGGCAGTGAGGGGAACTACACCTATTCCAGCGCCTGGTTCGACGCCATCAGCAAGCCGCCCAAGCTCGGCCGCGCCGCGGTATCGCGCGGCTCGCTGGCCAAGCTCGAGCAGCTGCCGCCCAAGCTGCAGAACAATCCGCTGAAATTCGATGCACCGCAACTGCTCACGCTGCCGGACGTCTTCCCGAACGGGCTGGCCAACAAATTCACCTTCGGCCCGATCGGCGAACTCTGGTACCGCAAATCGGGCACCTACCGCGGGGAGGTCCAGAACCTGACGCAGTTCTACCACCCGCTGGACATGTTCGGGGAGTGGAACCGCGCCTACGGTCCGGCCGGCTTCCTGCAATACCAGTTCGTCGTGCCCACCGAGGCGGTCGAGGAGTTCAAGGCGATCATCGTCGACATCCAGCGGTCGGGGCACTACTCGTTCCTCAACGTGTTCAAGCTGTTCGGTCCGGGCAACCAGGCACCGCTGAGCTTCCCGATCCCGGGCTGGAACGTCTGCGTCGACTTCCCGATCAAGTCCGGTCTCAACGAGTTCGTCACCGAATTGGACCGCCGGGTACTGGAATTCGGCGGCCGGCTGTACACCGCCAAGGATTCCCGCACCACGGCGGCCACCTTCCATGCCATGTATCCCCGCATCGACGAATGGATCGCCGTGCGGCGACGGGTGGACCCCGATGGGGTGTTCATGTCCGACATGGCCCGACGCTTGGAGTTGCACTAGATGGTTCTTGACGCAGTAGGAAACCCACAGACCATCCTGCTGCTCGGCGGCACATCGGAGATCGGTCTGGCGATCGTCGAGCGCTATCTGCGGGACGCCCGGGCGCGGGTGATCCTGGCCGATCTGCCCAACGCCCCGAAGCGTGAGGCCGCGATAGCGCAGATCCAGAACGCCGGTGCGGCCGATGTCGTATACCTGGACTTCGACGCGCTGGACACCGGAAGTCACCCAGCGGTGATCGAATCCGCTTGGGGCGGAGGCGATGTCGATGTCGCGATCGTGGCGTTCGGTGTCCTCGGCGACGCCGAGGAGCTGTGGCAGAACCAGGCGAAGGCCGTGCTGACCGCCCAGATCAATTACACTGCAGCCGTTTCCGTGGGCGTGCTGGTCGGCGACAAGATGCGGGCACAGGGTTTCGGGCAGATCATCGCGATGAGCTCGGTGGCCGGCGAACGAGTGCGTCGCTCCAACTTCGTCTACGGCTCCACCAAGGCCGGGTTGGACGGCTTCTACCTGGGGCTGGGAGAAGCGCTGGCCGAGTACGGAGTTCGGGTTCTGGTGATCCGCCCCGGACAGGTCCGCACCACCACCACGCTCGAGCACTGGCAGGCCACCGGCGCCAAGGAGGCGCCGTTCACGGTCGACAAGGAAGACGTCGCCGAGCTGGCGGTCGCCGCGGCGGAGAGTGGCAAGGAGCTGATCTGGGCGCCGAACCCGGTGCGTTACCTGATGACCGTGATGCGGCACATTCCCCGCAAGGTCTTCCGGAAGCTGCCCCTCTGAGATGAGGGCGGCACTGTCCACCGTCACCCACCTGGTCGTGGCGGCACTGCTGGCCATTGCTGTCTCGGTGGTGTCGCTGATCGCCATCGGCCGGGTGCAATGGCCGGCGTACCCGTCCTCCAACCAGCTGCACGCCCTGACCACGGTGGGTCAGTTTGCTTGTCTGGCAGCACTTCTCGGGGCCGGCTGGCTCTGGCGCCGCGGCCGGCAGACCGTAGCCCGGCTTGTCTCGGTGCTCTTCCTCACCGGGTTGGTGGTCACCACCCTCGGCATGCCGCTGGGCGCCACCCGGCTGTACCTGTTCGGGATCTCCGTCGATCAGCAGTTCCGCACCGAGTACCTGACCCGGCTGACCGACAGCCCCGCGCTGCACGACATGACCTACCTCGGCCTGCCGCCGTTCTACCCACCCGGCTGGTTCTGGATCGGCGGTCGTGCTGCCGCCCTGACCGGGATGCCCGGCTGGGAGATGGTCAAGCCGTGGTCGATCACCTCGATCGCGATCGCCGTGGTGGCCGCATTCGTGTTGTGGTCGGCGATGATCCGGTTCGAATACGCGTTGGTGGTCACCGTCGCCACCGCCGCCGTGACGCTGGCCTACGCCTCGCCCGAGCCCTACAGCGCGATGATCACCGTGCTGCTGCCCCCGGTTCTGGTGCTCGCGTGGTCCGGCCTGCGGGCTACGCCCGGTGATTTCGGTGCATCCGCCGTCGCTGAGCGACGGTCAATGCACCGAAATCACTCCGGGTGGGCGGCGATCGTGGGCGTCGGGATCTTCCTGGGCGTCACCGCGACCTTCTACACACTGCTGCTGGGGCTCTCGGCGCTGACGGTGCCCGTGATGGCGGTCGTGCTCGCAGCGGTCCGGCGCAGTGCCGGGCCGCTGCTACGGCTGGCCGTCATTGCCGCGATCGCCCTCCCCATCGCACTGATCACCTGGCTGCCTTTCCTGTTGCGCGCCGCCCGTGACCCGATGTCGGGCGCCGGCAGCGCACAGCATTACCTGCCCGCCGACGGCGCGGTGCTGACCTTCCCGATGCTGCAGTTCTCGCTGCTGGGCGCCCTGTGCATGCTCGGCACCCTTTGGCTACTGGCGCGTGCCCGGTCCTCGGTGCGCGCGGGCGCCCTGACGATGGGCGTGCTGACCGTTTACCTGTGGTCGCTGCTGTCGATGCTGACCACCCTGGCCGGTACGACGCTGCTGTCCTTCCGGCTGCAGCCGACCCTGACCACACTGCTGGCCGCGGCCGGTGCCTTCGGGTTCCTGGAAGTCGCCCAGGCCGCCGCGGCCCGGTCGGGCCGCGCCCTGATCCCGGTGGCCGCCGTCGTCGGTGTGGCCGGCGGGATGGCGTTCAGCCAGGACATCCCCGACGTCCTGCGCCCGGATCTGACCGTCGCCTACACCGACACCGACGGACACGGCGAACGCGGCGACCGCCGCCCGCCCGGCGCCGAGAAGTACTACGCCGAGATCGACCGCGCCATCCAGGACGCGACCGGCCGGCCCCGCAGCCAGACCGTGGTGCTGACCGCCGACTACAGCTTCCTGTCGTTCTACCCGTACTACGGCTTCCAGGGCCTGACCTCGCACTACGCCAACCCACTGGCCCAGTTCGACAAGCGGGCCGCCGCCATCGAGAATTGGGGCGACCTGAAGACCGCCGACGAGTTCGTCGGCGCGCTGGACGCCCTGTCCTGGCCCGCGCCGACGGTGTTCCTGATGCGCCGCGGCGGCGCTTCTGGTTCGGGGACCACCTACACGCTGCGCCTGGCCGAGGACGTCTACCCCAACCAGCCCAACGTCCGGCGCTACACCGTCGACTTCGATTCGGCGCTGTTCGACAAGCACTTCACGGTCACCGACATCGGACCGTTCGTGCTTGCCATCCGGAAGTGAGCCGAGGCCGCTGAGATCTGTCGGAGGCTCGGAATATGCTGCGGTCCTGCTACGGACGGGGGATCGGATGTGCCGGCTATGAGCTGGAATTTTGTCGCCTCGCGGAGGCTGACGTCTGCACTGCACGGCGGCGCCGCAGATAACTTCCTTTCGACAGTCGCAGAAATCGACGCCGATGGTGACTGGATGGCCGTTGCGCTAGCACTCGCCGGCGATGTCGCTTCGTTGGCCGATCAAGCTCACGGCGACGACGCCCAGCACTGGCTCGATGCCCGGCTGGCGCGTCTGCTCGACTCAACAACGAGCGCGATCGAGTGATGTCGAACATTCAGTTGGGACTCGTTGATCATCCACACCAACCCGATGAGCCTCATACAGAAGAACCGGTCTTGTCGATAGCGAGACGCATCGTCCGCGACACCAGCAAAGGTGTGGAGGAATCGGGGGAGCCATGGCAACGACGGCGGTGTGGGAGTCGGCGACGATCTTCTGCACAGATCCGGTGGCGACTGGGCGTTTCTATGCTGCGCTCGGACTACCAGTCCGCGTGGTTGACAGCGGTCTGGCGGAGGTGCCCATGCCGAGTGGGCCAGCACTGCGGTTGGTGGAGGCGCAAGTACCGTCGCGGACATACATCGGTGTCCGGGTGGGGGATTTCAGCGCGGTAGAACGCGGGCTGTCCGAGTTAGGCGCTTGGTGGGAGCGCAGGCATCCGAATTTTCTGGTGTGCCGGGACCCGGACGGGAATGGGGTTTACGCACTCTTGCCCCGCCTCGAAAGCCCCCCACAGCGGTTGATCATCTGGAAGGTATACGTCACTGACGTAAACGACACGATGCGGTGGTTCCGACACGGGCTCGATTTGAGCACCAGCGACGTCGAAAACCGCATTGTGGTGGTCGGCAACTCACCGACTGGTGTCACTGACGATGTGTGGGTGAATTTCCGGGATTCCCCGAGCCTGCTCCTGTTTCCGGCGGGAGGCGGGAGAGTCACCGAAGCTGCACTCAACATTCGGGTCCCAGCACTGCATGCCGTCGCCGATCGCTTGGAGGCGATGCAATGGGAGTACGAGTTCAAAGGACCGATGGCTCTGGTAACCCAGACACCTGACGGTTGGCCCATTCACGTCGTGCCGCTGCCGAAAGAGCCATCTTGAAGGCTGACCGATCATTTACGGGAGATGATGCGATGAAGGGAATGGGGGAATTGGTGTGATTGCGCAGTGGAATTTGCCAGAAGCTTTGACTTCGACTGACACAGCTCCGGCGGCTGAACTACTTTCGACGTACTTTCAGACGCTGCTCGACGATGGTGTACCCCGCTTTTCCGGAGCGATGTTCGAGACCCTTGCCGGAAGCGGCGATGCCCCGGAGGTCGCCAACGTCTTCACCGCCGAAGACCTTGTGGCGGTCTCGCTGCTGAGCGTTGATGTACCCGGCACGGCGGCGCTTCGTATTTTGGGTAGCCGCGCCGAGAACCTCGGCGGGCTCCTAGAGAGAATTCCCTCCGATCGGGAACTGCGCGATGCCGCTGATAGCGAGATCGGGGAGGCCTCACCCGCGGAGGAATTGTGGCGTGCCGTTCGCGAGTCCGGCGTGGGTCCGGTGACCACAAGCAAACTCCTAGCTCGGAAGCGCCCGAAGCTGCTGCCCGTGATCGACACCGTCGTCAAGGAGATCCTGGGCCACCCGGCAAAGGCGAACTTCTGGCTTACGCTGCGCGCTCAGCTGAATGTCGACGGTGGCCGTCTCCACGACCACCTGCTCGCCGTTCGAGAGGAAGCCGGGGTTCGTCACATCAGTGTCATACGGTGCTTCGACGTCGTCGTCTGGATGACCGGCAAGCGGAACGGCGTCGGAGAATCCCGCGGGCGCTATTAAAGTCGCGTCCTAGCTTTCCGCACGTCAAGTGCCGTCGCCGGTGGCAAAGGCGCCGGACGAATTGATTGCTGGGCGCGCGGCATTTTGGTGATTCCAGCCAGATCGGGTCCATATTCAGCTGGACGATTGCGCCCCACTAACATCAACCCCCGTGACCGACGCGGGGCGTGACTATCGGATCGCCAAGATCGTGGCCGTCGTCGCGGGTCTCCTGGGCGCCCTGCTGGCGATCGCCACACCGTTCCTGCCCGTCACGCAGACCACCGCCAAACTGAACTGGCCCCAGAACGGGACGCTGCAGAGTGTCACGGCGCCGCTGATCTCCTATGTGGCCACCGACCTGGACATCAGCATCCCGTGCAGCGCCGCCGCGGGCCTGACCGGCGGCCGGACCGTGCTGCTCTCGACGGTGCCCAAACAGGCGCCCAAGGCCGTCGACCGCGGGCTGCTGATCGAACGCGTGAACAACAACCTGGCCGTCGTGGTCCGCAACACCCCGGTGCTGGTGGCCCCGCTGGCCTCGGTGCTGGGCCCCGACTGCCGGCAGCTGACCTTCAGCGCACACGCCGACCAGGTGAACGCCGAGTTCGTCGGGCTGACCCAGGCGCAGGGCACGGACGCCACCCCGGACCGGCCCGCCGACCCGCTGAAGGGTCACCGGGGCGGATATGACTTCCGCCCGCAGATCATCGGAGTGTTCACCGACCTGTCCGGCCCGGCACCGCCCGGCTGGGAGTTCTCGGCGAACATCGACACCCGCTACAGCAGCGCACCCACGACGCTGAAGCTGATCGTGATGATCCTCGGTGTGCTCGCGACGGTCGTCGCGCTGATCGCGCTGCACGTCCTGGACACCGCCGACGGCGTCCGGCACCGCCACTTCCTGCCCGCTCGCTGGTGGTCGATGAAGCCGCTGGACGCGCTGGTGACCGCGATCCTGGTCTGGTGGCACTTCGTCGGCGCCAACACCTCCGACGACGGCTACATCCTGACCATGGCGCGGGTCTCCGAACACGCCGGCTACATGGCCAACTACTACCGCTGGTTCGGTACCCCGGAGGCCCCGTTCGGCTGGTACTACGACCTGCTCGCGCTGTGGGCGCACGTCAGCACCGCCAGCATCTGGATGCGGCTGCCCACCCTGCTGATGGCACTGGCCTGCTGGTGGGTGATCAGCCGGGAGGTGATCCCGCGCCTGGGCGATGCGGTCAAGCGGTCGAGCGCCGCACGATGGACGGCCGCCGGAATGTTCCTGGCGTTCTGGCTGCCGCTCAACAATGGTCTACGACCGGAGCCGATCATCGCGTTGGGCATCCTGCTGACCTGGTGCTCGGTGGAACGCGCGGTGGCGACCAGTCGGCTGCTGCCGGTCGCGATCGCCTGCATCATCGGGGCCCTGACGCTGTTCTCCGGGCCGACGGGCATCGCGTCGATCGGCGCGCTGCTGGTCGCCATCGGCCCCCTGCGCACGATCCTGCACCGGCGGTCGGCCCGGTTCGGTCTGCTGCCGCTGCTGGCGCCGCTGCTGTCCGCCGTCACCGTCACCGCCATCCTGATCTTCCGCGACCAGACGTTCGCCGGGGAGATGCAGGCGAGCTCGTTCAAGTCACTGGTCGGCCCCAGCCTGGCCTGGTTCGACGAACACATCCGCTACGAGCGGCTGTTCATGGCCAGCCCCGACGGGTCCGTCGCGCGCCGGTTCGCGGTGCTCACGCTGCTCGTCGCGCTGGCGGTGTCGGTGGCAATGTCGTTGCGGCGCGGCCGAATTCCGGGCACCGCCGGCGGCCCGAGCCGGCGGATCATCGGCATCACGGTCATCTCGTTCCTGGCGATGATGTTCACGCCGACGAAATGGACCCACCACTTCGGGGTGTTCGCCGGGTTGGCGGGCTCATTGGGTGCGTTGGCGGCCGTCGCCGTCACCGCTCACGTCATGCGGTCGCGCCGGAACCGGACGATCTTCGCGGCCGCGGTGTTCTTCGTGATGGCGTTGTCGTTCGCCAGCGTCAACGGCTGGTGGTACGTGTCCAACTTCGGGGTGCCGTGGTCGAATCAGTTCCCGCAGTGGCACTTCGGGCTCAGCACCTTTCTGCTGGGACTGTCGGTGCTGTCGCTGCTGCTGGCCACCTACTTCCATTTCTCCAGCAGGGGTGAAAAACCCTGGCGGCCAACCAGACTGGGAATGCTGCTGCATTCTCCCCTGGCAATCGCCGGATGGGCGGCAGTGCTGTTCGAGGTGGTGTCGCTGACGCTGGGCATGACGGGGCAGTACCCGGCCTGGTCGGTGGGCCGATCGAACCTGCAAGCACTCAGCGGCCGGACCTGCGGGCTGGCCACCGATGTGCTGGTCGAGGAAGATCCCAACGCCGCCATCCTGGGCCCGGTGTCCGTGCCGGCGGCCGAGGCGCTGGGCTCGGCGACGTCAACGGGTTTCTCGCCCAACGGTATTCCCTCCGACATTTCGGCGGATACGGTGATGGACTCGGCCGGCTCGGCCAACTTCGCCGACAGCGACTCCGACACCAGCACCGCCGGCGAGCCCGGTACCGAGGGCGGCACCACCGCCACGCTCGGCGCCAACGGGTCACGGGCCCGGCTGCCGTATGGCCTGGACGGGACGCGGGTGCCGGTGCTGGGCAGCTGGCGGGCCGGTGTTCAGCAACCGGCCATGCTGCGTTCGGCGTGGTACCGGCTGCCGGCCCGCGATGCCGCGCGGCCGCTGCTGGTGGTGTCGGCGGCCGGCCGGTTCGACCAGGGTGAGGTCCGGGTGCAATGGGCCACCGACGCGCAGGCCGCGCGCGACGAACCCGGCGGCTCGCTGGGCTTCGCCGATGTCGGGGCGCCCCCCGCCTGGCGCAACCTGCGCGCCCCGCTGGCGGCCATCCCGCCCGATGCGACGCAGATCCGGTTGATCGCCTCCGATGACGATCTGGCGCCCCAGCACTGGATCGCGGTCACGCCGCCGCGTATCCCGCAGTTGCGCACCCTGCAGGACGTCGTCGGCTCGCAGGATCCGGTGCTGCTCGACTGGCTGGTGGGACTGGCGTTCCCGTGCCAGCGGCCGTTCGGACACCAGAACGGTGTGGTGGAAGTGCCCAAGTGGCGGATCCTGCCGGATCGCTTTGGCGCGGAGGCGAATTCGCCAGTGATGGACTACCTGGGCGGCGGCCCGCTGGGGATCACCGAGTTGCTGTTCCGGGCCGATCCGGTCCCGACGTATCTCAACCACGACTGGTTCCGGGACTGGGGTTCGTTGCAGCGGTTGGTGCAGTTCTACCCCGACGCCGAACCGGCGCGCCTGGATCTGGGTACCGCGGTGCGCAGCGGCTGGTGGAGCCCCGCGCCCCTGCGCCGGTCCTGACCGCAATTGCGCGGATGGGGGCCGGCGAAACTGGCCCTGGATGTCCTGAGGCATCACAAGGAGGTCTGGACTTTGTCGACGATTCGAACTAGAGTTCGAATATGACATCCAATGCACTCGCTGACCGGGACACCGTCCTGGGTGCGCTCGATGCCATCGACGCGGCTCTGGACGTGCTGGGATCGGCGTCGCTGGACGGGTTCAGTTCGGCGGAGTTGTTAGAGCTGCTGGCGCGCCGGGAGGTGATCGCCCGCCGGGGTCCAACGGTGGATCATCGGCTCCTGCAGGTTTTGCAGTCCCAGGCCCGCCCCGGCGAGCTGGGGGCATCGACGTGGAGCAGGGTGCTGGCCGGGCGGTTGCACATCAGTTCCGGGGAGGCCTGCCGGCGGATCGCTGATGCCGACGTGCTGGGGCCGCGCCGCACCCTCGAGGGCGAACCGTTGGCGCCGGCCTGGCCGCAGATAGCGGCCGCCCACACCGCCGGACAGCTCGGCGCCGAGCATCTGCGGATCATCCGGGACTTCTTCAAGAACCTGCCGGCCCAGGTGGATACCGCCACCCGGGAGGCCGCCGAGAAGGACCTGGCCCGGTTGGCCGGCGAGTTCGGGCCCGCGGAGTTCCGCAGGGCCACCAATTTGCTGCTGGCCCTGCTGCATCCCGACGGCGATTTCGACGACGCAGACCGGCAGCGCCGGCGCGGGCTGCGGATCGGCCCTCAAGGTGCTGACGGGCTCAGCACCATCACCGGCACGTTGACCCCGCACTGCCGGGCGGTGTTCGAGGCGATCCTGGCCAAACTGGCCGCCCCCGGCATGTGCAACCCCGACGATCCGACCCCATGCGTGACCGGACGACCCAGCGCCGAGCAGATCGCCGCCGACCAGCGGTCCCCAGCGCAACGCTGCCACGACGGGCTCCTGGCCGCCGGTCGGATCGTGTTGTCCACCAAGAAACTCGGGGAACTCAACGGACTCCCTGTCACCGTCATCGTTACCACCACCCTGGCCGAACTGGAAGCGGGCGCCGGCATCGCGATCACCGGCGGCGGATCCCGCATGTCGATGCCCGAGCTGATCCGCACCGCCGCCGAGGCATACCACTACCTGGTCATCTTCGACGGGGAAGGCAAGACCCTGCACCTGGGCCGCTCCCAACGCACCGCCAACCTGGCCCAACGGATCGCCCTGTTCGGCCGCGATCACGGCTGCACCCGACCCGGCTGCACCGCCAGCGGCTACCAATGCCAAGCCCACCACCTCGAAACCGACTGGATCGACGGCGGACTGACCAACATCGACACCCTCGCCTTGGCCTGCGGCTCCGACAACCGGATGTGCACCGAATTCGGCTGGGACACCCACCTCAACACCGACGGCCGGGTCGAATGGATCCCCCCACCCCACCTGGACCATGGCCAACCCCGCATCAACCCCCTGCACCACCCCCGCGACCTGCTCGCCACCCTCACCGACGACCCGTCCCCGCCCACCGTCCCCGACCCACCACTGATCGAGAAACACCGGCCCCCCGAGGAACCCGACCGCCACGACAACGCCACCGTCGCATACCTCCTCGCCCACGCCCCCGACGTCGACGAGAACGGGGCCTGGCTCACCCACCACCCCGACGACGACTGGCCCCCCACCCTCAGCCCCTACTACCACGACATCCTCGGCCACAACGACGACCCCGCCGCGGACGCCTACGACGACTGGTACCACAACCTCGACCCCGACCTCATCGCCGCCCTCGACCCCGACCACGACCACCTCGAAGAAACCCTCTGGGCACCCCGCCTACCCGCCACCTGGAACTGAGTCAGCTACTTCGCTCCGGCACTGGGGCTCACGCTAGCGACGTGCCACAGTGGTCGGTATGGAACAACAGGCCCCGACCGCCGCGATCGAATCCGCACACGCGAAGGCACAGGCCGCGCTCCCCTTCGAGGACACCCAGGACTTCGACGACGCCGACCGGGGATTCATCGGCAAACTCACCCCGTGTGTCGTGACCGCCGCCGACGGCCGGGTGGTGTGGGACAACGACAGCTACGCGTTCCTCGACGGCCCGGCGCCGACGTCGGTACACCCCAGCCTGTGGCGGCAATCGCAGCTGTGCGCCAAACAGGGCCTCTATGAGGTGGTGCCGGACGGCATCTATCAGGTCCGCGGCCTGGACCTGTCGAACATCAGCTTCATCGAGGGTGATACCGGCGTCGTCGTCATCGACCCGCTGGTGTGCACCGAGACCGCCGCCGCAGCCCTGGCGCTCTACCGGCAGCACCGCGGGGACCGCGCCGTCACGGCGGTCATATATACCCACAGCCACGTCGACCATTTCGGCGGCGTGCTGGGCGTGACCACCGTGGACGACGTGGCCGCGGGCACGGTGCCGATCCTGGCGCCCGAGGGATTCCTGGCCCACGCCGTACAGGAGAACGTCTACGCCGGAACGGCGATGGCCCGGCGCGCCTCCTACATGTACGGAGCGGTGCTCGACCGCGGCACGCAGGGCCAGGTCGGATGCGGCCTGGGCCAGACCAACTCCACCGGCGAGGTCGCCGTCATCGCCCCGACCGTCGACATCACCACCACCGGCGAGACCCACACCGTCGACGGCATCGAGATCGAGTTCCAGATGGCGCCCGGCACCGAGGCGCCCGCCGAGATGCATTTCTACTTCCCGAAGTTCAAGGCGCTGTGCATGGCCGAGAACGCCACGCACAACCTGCACAACCTGTTGACGCTGCGCGGCGCCCTGGTGCGTGACCCGCATGCCTGGTCGGGATATCTGACCGAGGCCATCGACCGGTACGTCGACCGCGCCGACGTCGTGTTCGCGTCGCACCACTGGCCGACCTGGGGCCGCGAGCGCATCGTCGAATTCCTGTCCCTGCAGCGCGACCTGTACGGCTATCTGCACGATCAGACGTTGCGACTGCTGAACAAGGGTTACACCGGCATCGAGATCGCCGAGCAGTTCCAGATGCCGCCCGCGCTGGAGAAGGCCTGGCACACCCACGGGTACTACGGGTCGGTCAACCACAACGTCAAGGCGGTGTACCAGCGCTACATGGGCTGGTTCGATGGCAACCCGGGCCGACTCTGGCAGCACCCGCCGGAGGTCGCCGCATCCAAGTACGTCGCCGCCATGGGCGGTATCGACAATGTCGTGAAGGTGGCCCAACAGGCCTTCGACGACGGTGACTTCCGTTGGGCCGCAACACTCCTGGACCACGCGGTGTTCGCCGACGAGAACCATGCCGGGGCCCGGGCACTCTACGCCGACACCCTCGAGCAGCTGGCCTACGGCGCCGAGAACGCACCGTGGCGCAACTTCTTCCTGGCCGGTGCCACCGAACTGCGGGTCGGCAATTTCGGTACCCCGGCGACGACGGGTTCGCCGACCCTGATGGCCCAGCTGTCCCCGGAGCAGATCTTCGATGCGTTGGCCATCTCGATCAACGGTCCCCAGGCCTGGAACCTGGACCTGGCCCTGGATGTCACCTTCGTCGACACCGGCGCCAACTATCGTCTGACCCTGCGCAACGGCGTGCTGGTGTATCGCAACACGCCCGCCGACCCTGGCACGGCGCACACCACGTTGACCCTGCCCAGCAAGCAGCGGCTGCTGGCTGCGGCGGCCGGCGATCTGACCAGCCCCGGCCTGGACATCACCGGCGACGCCGGAACCTTGCCGCAGCTCCTGGCCGTGCTCGACCAGTCGGACCCGGGGTTCAACATCGTGACCCCCTGATCCGGGCCCGGCCTGGCGCCAGCAGCGCCCAGCGGCCGTCGCCTACCATCGAACCTCGTGCCCGACCACCGATCCACCGCGCGCCTGATCGCCATCCTCGCGGGCATCGCCGGGGCACTGCTGTGCGGGCTGGTGCCACTGCTGCCGGTCAACCAGACCACCGCCGTCATCAACTGGCCGCAGGGCGTCGGCGCCGACGGATTCGTCCACGACGTGACCGCGCCGCTGGTGTCGGGCGCCCCGCGCGCGATCGACGTCAGCATCCCCTGCCCGGCGGTGGCCAGCCTGCCCGACAGCGGCGGCCTGGTGTTCGCGACCATCCCCCCGGCCGGCATCGACGCCAGCCGCAACGGCGTCTTCGTCCGTGCCAACGCCGACACTGTCGTCGTCGCCTTCCGCGACATCGTCGCCGCGGTGGCACCGCGGGCTGCGGTCGAATCCGGCGCCTGCAGCACGCTGCACGTGTGGGGCGGACCGGGTGGCGTCGGCGCGGACTTCGTCGGCATTCCCGGCGCCACCGGGACGCTGCCCGCCGACAAAAAGCCACAGGTGGCCGGGCTGTTCACCGAACTCCGGGTGCCGGTCGAACCGGGGCTGTCGGCCCGGGTGGACATCGACACCCGGTTCGTGACCACCCCGACGATGCTCAAACGGGCCGCCATGGCCCTCGGGGTGCTGTGCGTAATCGCCTCGGTGTTCGCGCTGGCGGTGCTCGACCGCCGGGCCGGGCGGCGACTACCGGCGCGGAGGCGGCGGTTCTGGCGGGCCGGTCTGTCCACCTGGCTGGCCGATATCGGGGTGATCGGGACACTGGCCCTCTGGCATGTCATCGGGCCGCTGTCGTCGGACGACGGCTACAACCTCACCATCGCCCGGGTTGCGGGCGAAGCGGGCTACACCGCGAACTACTTCCGCTACTTCGGCGCCACCGAGGCACCGTTCGACTGGTACCAGGCCGTCCTGGCGCACCTGGCCGCGATCAGCCCGGCCAGCGTGTGGATGCGCGCCCCGGCGACCCTGGCCGGCATCGGCACCTGGCTGCTGCTGAGCCGCTGGGCCCTGCCCCGGCTGGGCCGGGCCATCGCCACCCATCGGGTGGCGGTGTGGACCGCCGGCAACGTGTTCGTGGCGGCCTGGCTGCCCTTCAACAACGGGCTGCGGCCCGAGCCCCTGATCGCGTTCGGGGCGCTGGCGGTGTGGGTGCTCGTCGAGTATTCGATCGGCGCCCGGCGGCTGTGGCCGGCCGCGGTCGGCATCGTGGTTGCGGTGTTCACCGTGACACTGGCGCCACAGGGCCTGGTGGCGCTCGCGCCGCTGCTGGTCGGAGCCCGGGCCATCGGCCGGATCGTCAGCCGGCGCCGCCGGACCGACGGGCTCAGCGGGCTGCTGGCCGCGCTGACGCCCATGGCCGGCGCCGCCGCCCTGATCTTCGTGGTGATCTTTCGCGATCAGACACTGGCCACCGTCGCCGAGTCCGCCCGGATCAAGTACAAGGTGGGACCCACCATCGCCTGGTACCAGGATTTCCTGCGGTACTACTTCCTGACCGTCGAGGACAGCGTCGACGGCTCGATGACCCGGCGGTTCGCTGTCCTGGTCCTGCTGCTGTGTCTGTTCGGTCTGCTGACGGTGCTGCTGCGCCGCGGCAAGATCCCGGGAGCCGCCAGCGGACCGGTGTGGCGGCTGATCGGCAGTACCGCGATCGGACTGTTGCTGCTGACGTTCACCCCCACCAAATGGGCTGTCCAGTTCGGTGCGTTCGCGGGTTTCGCCGGGGCGCTCGGCGGGGTGACGGCCTTCGCCTTCTCTCGCGTCGGCCTGCACAGCCGGCGCAACCTGGCGCTCTACGTCACGGCACTGTTGTTCGTCCTGGCGTGGGCCACGTCGGGGATCAACGGCTGGTTCTACATCGGCAACTACGGCGTGCCGTGGTTCGACCGCCAACCGGTGCTGATGCACCACCCCGTCACCACCATGTTCCTGCTGCTGGCGATCCTGACCGGTCTGCTCACCGGCTGGTTGCACTTCCGCATCGACTACGCCGGACACACCGAGGTCCAGAACACCCGGCGCAACCGGGTGCTGGCCTCCACCCCGCTGCTGATCGTCGCGAGCATCATGGTGGTCCTCGAGGTCGGCTCGATGGCCAAGGGCTTCGCGCAGCGCTACCCGACGTACACCGTCGGCAAGGCCAACGTCGCGGCCCTGCGCGCCGGTCTTTCCGATGCGAGCTGCGGGATGGCCGACGATGTACTGGTCGAACCGGACGCGAATGCCGGTACGTTGCAACCGGTTCCGGGTCAGGCCTTCGGCCGCTACGGCCCGCTGGGCGGTGAGAATCCGGTCGGCTTCACCCCCAACGGCATCAGCGACGACCTGACGCCGCCGCACCCCGTGGTCGGCAACCCCGGCACGCCCAACTCGGATTCCTCGCCGGACAAACCCAATGTCGGCATCGCGTTCGCCGCCGGAACCGGCGGCGGCTACGGTCCCGTCGGTGTCAACGGGTCCAAGGTGTTCCTGCCGTTCGGCCTCGACCCGGCGCGCACGCCGGTGATGGGCAGCTACGCCGAGCCCGGCTCGGATCAGGCTTCAGCTGCCGCCAAGGCGACATCGTCGTGGTATCAACTGCCCCCGCGCACCCCGGACCGCCCGTTGGTGACCATCGCCGCTGCCGGAGCGATCTGGTTCTACGACGAGGAGGGCAAGTTCAACTACGGGCAGTCGCTGAAACTGCAGTACGGCGAGCACCGTGCCGACGGCAGCTACCGGCCGCTGGCCGAGGTCCAGCCGATAGATGTCTTCGCTCAATTCGCTTGGCGCAACCTGAGATTCCCGCTCGCCGCGGCCCCGCCGGAGGCCAACGTGGTGCGGATAGTCGCCGACGACCCCAACCTGTCGGTGGAGCAGTGGTTCGGCTTCACCCCGCCGCGGGTTCCGGTGTTGCAGACCGCGCAGGAATTCCTCGGTACCCAGACCCCGGTCCTGATGGACATCGCGACGGCCGCGAACTTCCCATGCCAGCGGCCGGCCAGCCAGCACCTCGGCGTGGCCCAACTGCCGCAGTACCGGATCCTGCCCAACACCAAGCAGGTGGTGATTTCGTCGAACCAGTGGCAGGCCGCGCAGGACGGGGGACCGTTCCTCTACATCCAGGCGCTACTGACCACTGCGACCGTGCCGACGTATCTGCGTGACGACTGGTACCGGGACTGGGGTTCGATCGAGCGCTATATCCGCGTGGTGCCCGCCGCGCAGGCCCCCGACGCCACCATCGAGGAAGGTTCCACGCGCGTGTACGGCTGGACCCGCACCGGCCCGATCCGGGCGCTGCCATGACCCGGACCCTGGCCACCCCAGCACCGCCGACCAACGACAGCGGCAACGTGGGGGTCCTGCGCTGGGTCGCCATCATCGCCGGCGCGCTCGGGGTGATCCTGGCCGTCGCGACCCCGCTGCTGCCCGTGGTGCAGAGCACCGCGACCCTCAACTGGCCTCCGAAACAGGATGGGCACGGCGTCCTCGCCAACGTGACCGCGCCGCTGATCTCGCAGGCGCCGGTGTCGATGGACGTCACTGTGCCGTGCGAGGTGGTCCGCGGCCTGCCGCCGGCCGGCGGACTGATCCTGGGAACCGCGCCGGCCAAGGGCAAGGACGCCGCCCTGAACGCGCTGTTCGTCAACGTCACCTCGGCGCGGGTCGACATCACCGACCGCAACGTCGTGATCGCCAGCGTCGACCGGGCCCGCGTGGTCGGGACGGGTTGCGAACGCATCGAAATCACCTCCACCAAGGACGGCACGTTCGCCGACTTCGTCGGCCTGACCAAACCCGACGGCAGCCCGCAGCGCACCGGATTCGCGGATCCGAACCTGCGCCCGGCGATCGTCGGCGTCTTCACCGACCTGACCGGCCCCGCCCCACCGGGGCTGTCCCTGTCGGCCACCGTCGACACCCGGTTCTCCACCACCCCGACACCGCTGAAACTCGCGGCGATGCTGTTGGGTATCGCGTCGACCGTCGTCGCCCTGCTGGCGCTGTGGCGCCTCGACCGACTCGACGGGCGCCGCATGCAGCGGCTGATCCCGACCCGCTGGCGCACCTTCACCGTCGTCGACGCGACCGTGGTCCTGTCGTTCCTGGTCTGGCACGTGATCGGCGCGAACTCCAGCGACGACGGCTACATCCTGGGCATGGCCCGGGTGGCCGACCACGCCGGTTACATGTCGAACTACTTCCGTTGGTTCGGCAGCCCGGAGGATCCGTTCGGCTGGTTCTACAACCTGCTGGCACTGATGACCCATGTCAGCGACGCCAGCATCTGGATGCGGCTGCCCGACCTGATCTGCGGCCTGGTGTGCTGGCTGCTGTTGTCGCGCGAGGTGCTGCCGCGGCTGGGCCCGGCCGTGGTGGCCAGCCGGCCCGCGCTGTGGGCCGCCGGCCTGGTACTGCTGGCCGCCTGGATGCCGTTCAACAACGGCCTGCGGCCCGAGGGCCAGATCGCCACCGGCGCATTGATCACCTACGTGCTGATCGAGCGGGCCATCACCTCGGGCCGGCTGACGCCCGCTGCGCTGGCGATCCTGACCGCCGCGTTCACTCTCGGCATCCAGCCCACCGGGCTGATCGCGGTGGCCGCGCTGGTGGCCGGCGGCCGGCCGATCCTGCGGATCTTCATGCGCCGGCGCAAGGTGTTGGGCACCTGGCCGCTGCTGTTGCCCATGCTGGCCGCGGGCACGGTGATCCTGACGATCGTTTTCGCCGACCAGACGCTGGCAACGGTGTTGGAAGCCACCAGGATTCGCACCGCCATCGGCCCGAGCCAGGCCTGGTACACCGAGAACCTGCGGTACTACTACCTGATCCTGCCGACCGTCGACGGGTCACTGTCGCGGCGGTTCGGGTTCCTGATCACCGCACTGTGCCTCTTCACGTCGATGTTCATCATGTTGCGGCGCAAGCGAATTCCGGGTGTGGCTCGTGGGCCGGCCTGGCGGCTGATGGGCGTCATCTTCGCCACCATGTTCTTCCTGATGTTCACCCCGACCAAGTGGGTACACCACTTCGGGCTGTTCGCCGCCGTCGGTGCCGCCATGGCGGCACTGGCCACCGTCCTGGTGTCCCGGGCGATGCTGCGCCGCCCGCGCAACCGGATGACGTTCCTGACCGCACTGTTCTTCGTGCTGGCGCTGTGCTGGGCCACCACCAACGGCTGGTGGTACGTGTCCAGCTACGGTGTCCCGTTCAACAACGCGATGCCCCGGATCGCCGGAATCACGATCAGCACCGTGTTCCTGGTGCTGTTCGTGCTGTCCGCGATCTACACGGTGCGACTGCATTTCGCGCCGCCGGACCGCGGCGACGGTGCGGTGAGCCGACTGCTGACGGCGGCTCCGGTGCCGCTGGCGGCCGGCTTCATGGTGCTGGCGTTCTTCGCCTCCATGCTGGCCGGCGCCGTGCGCCAATATCCGACCTACTCCAATGCGTGGGCCAACCTGCGCTCGTTAACGGGCGGCTGCGGCCTGGCCGACGACGTCCTGGTCGAACCGGATGCCAACGCGGGATTCTTGACGCCGCTACCCGGCTCGTACGGTCCTCTGGGCCCCCTCGGCGGTGCGAAACCGGTGGGCTTCACCCCCAATGGGGTACCGGAACACATTGTGGCCGAAGCGATCCGGCTGCCCTACTCGGTGCCGGGCACCGACTACGACTGGGACCGTCCGGTCAAGCTGACCACCCCGGGGATCAACGGTTCCACCGTGCCGCTGCCCTATGGATTGGACCCGGCCCGGGTGCCCCTGGCCGCGTCGTTCACCGATGGCCCGCAGCAGCAGGCCACGCTGGAGTCGGCGTGGTACCAGCTGCCGCCGGCCGACGACGGGCATCCGCTGGTGGTGGTCACCGCGGCGGGCACCATCGCGGGCGACAGTGTCGCCAACAACCACACCGAGGGACAGGCCGTCGAGCTCGAGTATGCCCGGGTCGGTCCCGATGGTGCGCCGATCCCGGCGGGCCGGCTCGCACCGTACGACCTCGGCCCGACTCCGTCATGGCGCAATCTGCGCTACCCGCGCGCGCTGGTCCCGGCAGACGCAACACTGATTCGTGTTGTCGCACAGGACAAGTCGCTGAGCCGCGGCGACTGGGTTGCCCTCACGCCGCCGCGCGTACCCGAACTACGCTCCGTCCAGGAGTATGTGGGCTCGGAGCAGCCTGTGCTGATGGACTGGGCGGTCGGTCTGGCATTCCCGTGCCAGCAGCCGATGCTGCACGCCAACGGCGTCACGCAGGTGCCCAAGTTCCGGATCACCCCGGACTACACCGCCAAGAAGCAGGACACCGACACCTGGGAGGACGGCCTGAACGGCGGCCTGCTGGGCGTCAGCGATCTGCTGCTGCGCGCACAGGTGATGCCGACCTACCTGTCGCACGACTGGGGTCGGGACTGGGGTTCGCTGCGCCGGTTCTCGCCGGTGGTCGACGCGCCGCCGGCGGAGATCGAGCTCGGCACCGCCACCCGCTCGGGTCTGTGGAGTCCGGGCCACATGCGCATCGAACCCTAGGGTTGTTCCCTGCTGCCCGCCTACTCCCGGCGAGCGTGCGCGGCTGTACACCGACACGCCGCAATCGGCGTACAAGAGCGGACGCCCACCGCCAGAAATGAGTGTTGGCAGAACGCATTCGGCTCGGGAACGTCACTCTGAGGCCTGACCGTGCTGATCGATACCGGCGTGGGCAACGACCGGCAGCGGCCGAACCTGCCCGTGATGCAGCACCTTTCGACCGGCTTCCTGGGCGCACTGGAGAACGCCGGTGTAGCGCCGGGCGATGTCGACGTGGTGGTGAACACCCACCTGCATGCCGACCACGTCGGCTGGAACACCCAGCTCCGTGACGGTCAGTGGGTGCCGACGTTCCCCAACGCGCGCTATCTGATACCGGAGGCCGATCACCGACATTTTGCGCCCGACGGACCCGGCTCGACCGATGCCGTGCAGATCATGTTCTCCGACAGCATCTTTCCCGTCGTCGACCAGACCGAACTGGTCCGCGGCGACCACCGACTGAGCGAGTCGTTGTGGGTGCGCCCGGCCGCCGGCGTGCCAGCGGTGTTCGTCGGCGACCTGACGCACTGTCCGATCCAGATCCCGCGGCCCGGCGATGCGTGTGCCTTCGACGTGGATGCCGAGCAGGCCGCCGTGACCCGCAAGCGGATCTTCACCGAGGCGTCACGGCGGCGCGCGGCCGTGGTCCCGGCACACTATCCCGGTGCCGGTGGTGCGACGCTGGTTGCCCGCGGAGATCGTTTCGAGGTCGACGACTGGTTGGACCTGCCGCCGATCTGACGGCATTCACACGGCGCGCCCCAGGAATCCCGGCAGGAAGGTGCGCAGGCGTCCGCTGGACCGCGCGTCCTTCCCAGCGGCGTGTACGTGTCCGGGAATGGACCGGGGTTCGGTGCGCAGTGGCGGGAACTCGTTGTGCAGATCGGGGTGGTTGAGTTGAACCACCCGCTCGGGCACGGCCAGATCCCGCAGCGAGTATTGCCCGTGATCGGTCAGCCACGCGCGCTCGGGCAGCTGCGCGCCCACCAGGCGCGCGGTGGTGCCTGAGAGCAGCGTCTGGCCGCCGTGGCCCAGATCGCGCAGCCGGGCCGCGCGATTGACGCTCGGACCCATGTACTTGGCGGGTCCGCGCAACCGGACGTCGCCGGTGTGCACGCCGATCCGCAACCGCAGTGGTGTCAGTGCGGCCCGCTGTAGGGCCAGCGCGCAGGCCACCGCGTCGGGCGCGCCGGAGAAGGCCACCACGAAGCTGTCGCCCTCGCCTTGTTCGACGGGGCACACACCGTTGCTGGCGCGCGTCACCTGTGCCAGTGTGCGGTCCAGCGTGTTCAGGGCTGCGGCGATGTCATCGGGCCGGGTCTCCCAGAGTCGGGTAGAGCCCTCGACGTCGGCGAGCAGTAGCGTCACGGTGCCGACCGGAAGTGCGCCGGGCGTGGCTGGGATCGACGACGAATCTCCCCACATTTCGGCCTCGTATTCGGTAGAAGACCTTGTCCGACAATGGTATTGGCGTAGGCGGCCACATTGTCCGACCTTGATCGTGCAGTTACCATCCTGCCGGGGTGGCGGTGCGGCGGCTACCGTGTGCGCAACACAGGTTGGGGTGGTGTGCGCACCCCCGCCGGCTCTTCCAGCGGGCCGACGACGGCGGTGATCCGGGTCCCCTGTCCAGGCGCGCTCTCCACCACCAGATCACCACCGATACCCGAGAGCCGGTCGGCCATATTGGTCAGCCCGGCGCCAACGGTCGCGGTCTGGAAGCCGCGGCCGTCGTCACTGATGGTCAGGTGTAACACAGGCCCGTCGGTCCGGGCCGTCAGCGTCACCGAGGTGCCCGGACCGCCGTGCTTCGCGGCGTTCTGCAGTGCCTCGCTGCAGCAGTAGTACAACGCGGCCTCGGTGGCCTGCGGGTAGCGGCCGAGGCCGGCCAGGTCGACGTACACGGGTACCGCTGCCTGTGCCGCCAACCCGGGCAGGGCGTCGGCGAGTCCGCCGCTGACCAACAGTGGCGGGTAGATGCCGTGGGCGAGGCGACGGATCTCGGTGATCGCGCTCTCGATCAGGTCGCTGGCCTCGGTCAGTAGCGCGTGCTGGCGATCGGGCTCGGCGTTGCGCGCCAGCCGGATCAGCACCGAGAGTGCGACCAGATGCTGCTGCGCACCGTCGTGCAGATCGCGTTCCAGCCGCCGGCGTTCTTCGTCGGCGGCGGTGATCACCCGCGCACGTGAGGCCGTCAGCTCAGCGGCCCGCTCGGCCAGCTTCTCCTCGGAGGTCCGCAGCGCCGAAGCGTTGTTGCCGACGATGAGCATCAGGTGAAAGGCGTTGAACGGCACCGCGACCGCGATGAATGAGGTCTCGATCCAGCGCGGGATCAGATGCACCGCGTCGGCGATGTGCGTGAAGCGGGCCAGCAGCGCCATCACCAACGCACACACCGTGGTGATCACGACGAACACCTGTGCACGTTTCGCGCCGACATAGGGCTCGGCGAACGCCACCGGCACCATCGAAACCAGGATCATCACCGGCAGGAGGGGCGGCGACACCAGCGTCATCAGAATGGTGGCGGCCCAGGTCCCCATGCATACCAACGTGATCGAGCGGTCGTACTCGCAGCGCCGGGCCAATCGCAGTGCGACCAGGAGCCCGACGGAGTGAACGGTGCTGATCGCGACCAGCGTGAGCAGCCACGGCGATCTCAGCACCCAGATGTACTCGATGACGGGCAACAGGATGCCGGCACTGACCCAGGCGGCCAGGTGCCCGGTGATGAACACCTCGAACCGCTCCGCCCGGAAGCGATCGATCAGATCGTGGCCGGACAACGACGCCTGGACGATCTCGCGGATCAGGGTCCGCGGTGCCCGCCACGAGGGCAGTGCCCCGCCCGTCGTCGGCGGGCTCACACCGCGGTTCGCCATATTCCGCTCAGTAGTTCCGGGGACAGCTGTTCCTTGTGCAGGTAGGCGGTCGCGCCGCAGTCGTTGACCGCGGTCGGCAGGTCCGCGCGCTCGTAGGTCGACATCAGCACCACCACCAGATCGGGCCGGGTTCCCCGGATCTGCCGGGCGGCCTCGATCCCGCCGATGCCCGGCATGTGAATGTCCATGAGCACGATGTCGACGTCGCTGTCGCGCAGCAGTTCGACGGCGGCCTCGCCGGTCTCGCACTCACCGGCCATCACGAAACCGTCCATCGCTTCCAGCGCCGCGGCCGTGGCACGCCGGAAGCTGGCCTGGTCATCGACCACGACGACGCGCACGGGATCGTTCACTGCATCATCGTCGGGTGCGGATTTGCTGGGCACCAGGGTGTAGACACCACCTTTCCGTCGCGCGGCGGGGTCGACGGTCATGCCGATCCGCCGTCGTTGAGGAACATCAGGACCGCCTTGACCCGCCGGTCGACGGAGTCGTCGACGGTCAGCCCGAGCTTGGCGAAGATCGAGTTGATGTGCTTCTCGACCGCCCGTTGGGACAGCACCAGCCGCTGGGCCACCGTGCGGTTGCTGAAGCCGGTGGCCAGTTCGGCCAGGACCTCACGTTCGCGCGGACTGAGCCGGCTGATGGTCGCGGCCGAACGCGGCTGCGCCAGCAGGGCCTCGACCACCAGCGGGTCCAGGATGGTCCCGCCGCCGGCCACCTGGTGCACCGCGTCGCTCAGCTCGTCGAAGTGCGCCACCCGGTCCTTGAGCAGATAGCCGCGACCCGCAGTGCCGTCCTCGAGCAACCCTGCCGCGTACCCGGGGTCGGCGAAGTTCGACAACACGATCACGCCGACATCCGGATGGGCGGTGCGCAACCAGCGGGCCAACCGGATGCCCTCGTCGGTGGATGTCGGCGGCATGCGAATGTCGGTCAGCAGGACCGCCGGGCGCAGCTGCGTCACCAGATCGAGCGCCGAGTCGTAGTCCGCGGCGACGCCGACGACCCGGATACCATCGGTCGACAGCGCCCGCGAGACGCTGTCGCGCACCAGCAACGAATCCTCGGCGATGATCACCGAGATCTCATCGGTCACGTCGGCCCCCATTCCTGGATTATTCCCTTCCAGGGCGCACCGCCGTGAGCGTGCGCAGAAGTTTGCTTCCCAGCGGCGTGTCGGCTGATAGTCCTGGCTGCGACCTAGGTCGTGAAGGCGAAAATGTGCACGTACACCCCTTCTGCGCGGACATCCTCGAAGATCTCGCGGGTCACGGCGCCGTGCTCGGGCGTGTCGATCCGATCCTGCGCGTAGCGCAGCGACGTCGCCGTTGACATTGGCGGGCCGGCGTTCGCTGCGATCTGCTTGCCGTAGTCGCTGGGGTTCAGCGGTTCGGTGAAGTGCGATTCTTGGAGCAACTGCCGGACCTGGTCCGGCTGCATGCGGACCGTCATCTGGTAGCGCATGTCGATACCGCGGTCGACGGTGGTAGCAAGCACCTGCGCACCTGGCGGGATCAGGATGCGGCCGAACGCCTCGGCGTCGGTCTGATCGGCCAGGTTCAATTGAGAGGTCACATGCACCTGGGGCGGGCCGCCGGGGGTGGTGGGCGGACTGACGGTTACCAGGCCACCAGCTGACAGGTCGACGCCGCCGACGGCCCGGAACCAGTCGGGATATTTGTCCGGCGGCAGGTAGTAGCCCTTCCAGTCGGTGCGGAACGGTATGGGCTCGTTGTAGCGCTGATTGGACTGAACCTGGGCGACGATCCGATCGACCTCGGGCTGGATCAGGATCTGATCGGCGAACGACTGCATTTCTGGCATGTTCGACAGCATGCCGTCGAGGTCGACCTGCTGACGACCGCCGGTGTTGTCCAAAGATACCGTTGCATCATCTGCGCGGCGTGCGGCCACTTAAGTGCGATGACCGGCAATCCCTCTTCGATGGCCGCCTTGAATGCCAGGTCGTCACCGCGGGCGTACCACGGCTGCGAACCCCACTCGCCAATTGCTCGAGACCGGCCAGGTCTACGTCGAGCTCAGGGCGCATGTCGTCCATGATGGCGGTTGCGGCGGTGCCTCCACAATTCACCCGTTGCGCGGGAGTCGGCAGCAGCAACTGGCAGAAATCACGCGCCGTGCAGTGACGACCTGGCGCATGCTGGCCGCACAACTAGATCGGGGTCAAACCGTGCTTGCGCTGTACACGGCTGATCTGCTTGTCCCGCAACAGCTTCAGCGACCTGCGCAGCAGCAGCCGAGTCTGGTGCGGCTCGATGACCCCGTCGATGTAGCCGCGCTCGGCAGCGATCCACGGCACCGCCATGCCGGCGTTGTAGCCCTCGATGAATTCCTTGCGGATCTGCTGCACCTCGGGCGCGGTCGGATCCGGGAACCGCTTCACCAGCAACTGCGCGGCGCCCTCGGCACCGATCACCGCGATGCGCGCGGTGGGCCAGGCGAAGTTCAGGTCGGCGGTCAGCTGCTTGGAGCCCATCACCGCGTACGCGCCGCCATAGGACTTGCGGATGGTGATCGTCACCTTGGGCACGGTGGCCTCGACGACGGCGTTGAGGAACCGGCCGCCGCGTTTGATGATGCCGCCCTTCTCCTGCTCGACGCCGGGCATGAAGCCGGGGGTGTCCACCACGAAAACCAGTGGCGTGTTGAAGGAGTCGCAGAACCGGACGAACCGGGCGGCCTTGTCGGAGGCCTCGTTGTCGATGGCGCCGGACATGTGCATCGGCTGGTTGGCGACCACGCCCACCGGGCGTCCGTCGACCCGGGCGAACGCGGTGATGATGGCCGGGCCGGCCTGCTGGGCCACTTCGAGGACGTCGCCATCGTCGAACATCCGCAGCAGGATCTCGTGCATGTCGTAGGCCATGTTGTCCGAGTCCGGCACGATCGAATCCAGCTCGAGGTCGTGCGGGGTGATCTCGGGCTCCAGGCCGGGATTGATGACCGGTGCGTCGTCAAAAGTGTTGGCGGGCAAGAAGCTCAGGTAGTTGCGGGTGTACTCGAATGCCGCGGCCTCGGACTCGACCACCTGATGGATGTTGCCGTAGCGGGCCTGCGCATCGGCGCCACCGAGTTCGTCGAGCGTGACATCCTCGCCCGTGACGTCCTTGATGACGTCGGGCCCGGTGACGAACATGTAGCCCTGATCGCGCACTGCGAGCACCAGGTCGGTCTGGATCGGCGAGTACACCGCACCGCCGGCGCACTTGCCGAAGATCAGCGAGATCTCCGGCACGATCCCGCGCAGCAGTTCGTGCCGGCGCCCCAGTTCGGCGTACCACGCCAGCGACGTCGCGGTGTCCTGGATGCGCGCGCCGGCCGAATCGTTGATGCCGATGATCGGGCAACCGACCATGGCCACCCACTCCATCAGGCGGGCGACCTTGCGGCCGAACATCTCGCCGACCGAGCCCTGGAACACGGTCTGGTCGTGGCTGAACACACCGACCGGCCGGCCGTTGATGGTGCCATGTCCGGTGACCACGCCGTCGCCGTAGAACGCGTTGGGATCACCCGGGGTGCGGGTCAGCGCGCCGATCTCGAGGAAGCTGCCCGGGTCCACCAGCGCATGAATACGGCTCCGGGCGCTCGGTATGCCCTTCTTGTCCCGGCGGGCCTTGGCCTTCTCGTCGCCCGGATCGGCCGCCAGCGCCAGCTTCTCGCGCAGCTCGGCGAGCTTCTCGGCGGTGGTGGACGGCGTGGTGGTTCGCGGCTCCGTGGTGGTCACTTGCCCTCGCTCTCAGCCTGAATACGGTTGATCCACTGGCCCATATGTGCACCGACCTTAGCGATGTACGGCTCGTCGATGGCCTGAATGTGCTCACCTCCGATGGGCACCACTTCCAGATCCCCGGCGAACTCGCCCCAGCCGCCGTCGGCCTTACGGGTCGCGTATGCGGGCTCGAAGGTGATGGCGTCGTCGTGGTAGCGGTCGGCCATGTACAACGTGACGTGCCCGTCGTACGGCGCGATGTGAGCGACGTCCAGGGCGCGCTGATCCAGGTACGACGTGCGCTGGTGCTCGATGATGCCGCCCGGGATCTGCACGCCGGCGTCCTTGATGGAGCTCAGCACGAACTGCACCTGCCCGGCGTCGTCGAGGTTCTCCAGCTCTTCGTACGGGATCCCCGGGATCTGCACGTTGAACGTCTTCTCGGCGAACTGGGCATACCGGTCCCAGCGGGCGCGGGTGCCTTCCTTGGACGTATCGATCGGGGTACCGGGCCGCACGCAGTCGATCAGCCCCACGAACGCCACGTTCGCACCCGCCGCGCGCAACCCGATGGCGCACGCATAGGACAACGCGCCGCCCAGGCTCCAGCCGGCCAGGATGAACGGCTTGTCGCCGTTGAGCTCGAGCAGCTTGGGCACATAGATCGCGGCCCGCTCCTCGATGGTGCCCTCTACCCGTTCCAACCCGTACATCGGCGTGCCGGCGGGCAGCCGGTTCAGCAGCGGCTCATAGACCACCGTGGAACCACCGGCCGCGTGGAACACGTACACCGGGACCTGGGTGTCGTTCTCGGCAGGTCTGATGGTCCGCACGAACCCGTCGATCTCCCCGGCCTCGAGGAACTCGCGGACCGTGGTGGCCAGCGCCTCGATGGTGGGTGCGAAGCGGACGTCCTCGGCCGTGATGGTGCCCTCGGCGCGTTCGGACAGCCGCTGCGCCAGCTGGGTGGCGGTCTCGTCGTCCAGCTGGGGCAATGCGTTGAAGATGCCGCCCGGCGACTTCTTGGTGACGATCGCCCACGTCGCGAACGTCAGCCGCTCGGCGGCGTCGCGGGGCGGAACGTCGGAGTTCAGCGCCTCGGCGATGGCCTGCTGGTTGAGCACCGCCGCCGCGGCCGCCAGGTCCGGCGTCTCCGCCGGGGCAGCCGGGCCCAGCGGGTTGGTGGGCGGGGGTGGCACCGCGTTGGTGGGCGGGGGCGGCACCGCGTTGGTGGGCGGGGGTGGCACGTCCAGCGGAGCGTCCGCAACGGTGGCCGTGGCCTCGTCGGCCTGCACGCCGGCCAGCCGCTGCTCGATCTCGGCCGCGGTGCTCGCTCCGCCCAGCAGTTCGGCCTGCGCGGCGGCGAATTCCTCTGTGGTGGCGGTCTTCTGGAACTGGTGCAGCTGATCGACTTCGTCACGGTGCTCGATCGCATAGGTGATCAGCGACTCGACGTTGTACAGGTTGGCGTCGCGGACGGCCTGCAGCTGAATGGGCGGTAGGTCGAAGTCGTACTCGACGCGGTTCTTGATGCGCACCGCCATCAGCGAATCCAGGCCCAGCTCGATGAGCGGCACCTCCCACGGCAGGTCTTCGGGCTCATAGCCCATCGCGCTGCCGACAATGGTCGAAAGGCGTTGTCCCACCGTCTCACCCGAGTCCGGGGACCACTTGGCGAAGCCGGCTCCGATATTGGCACCCTGCGTCAGGTTGTCGTGCAGGATCTCGGCATCTTCGTCTTCGACGACCTCGGGCTCCACGATGGAGTCGGGCAGAGCCACCGCAGCTCCCGCCACACCGGCGGACGGCAGTATCGCCGATTGGCCGGCCCGGGTCAGCACCGCGTCATAGACCAGGGTGAAGGACTCATCGACGCGGGCATGCACCTGGACGGTGGCCCCGCCGGGGTGCCGGGTCATGGTGGTCACCAGCCGCACACCCTCGCCGGGGATGGCGCGCTGCTCGAACGCGGTCAATGCCGCATCCGGAAGCACCTGGGCGGCAGCAGATTTCACCAGGGCGGCCAGTTCCTTGGCGTCGATTGCACCCTTGGGGGCGTACTCCCAGACGTGCTTGCCGTCGGGGGTGGCGACGTGATTGCCCGGCATCATGATCGAGGCGTCACCGGTGAAATGGGCGTTGAGCCAGTGCGGCTTGCGACGGAACCGGGTGGGCGGGACGTCGGCATAGTCCTGCGACCCCTGCGCCCGCGTGAACAGCGTGCGGACGTCGAGGTCGTGGCCGTTGACGAACAGGTTGGCGTACGCCACCGTCATCGAATCGACCTCGTCCTGCTTGCGGGCCAGCGTCGGAATCAGCTGTGCATCAGGCAATCCCGCGGCCATCGTGGTCAGGCCCACCTGCATCAGCGCCACCGGGTTGGGTGCCAGTTCCAGGAATGTGGTGTAACCGGATTCGACGGCGTTGCGCACACCGTGGGTGAAGTACACGCTGTGGCGCATGCCCTTCTTCCAGTAGTCCACATCGTGGATCGGCTCGCCGCCCGGACGGATGTAGGAACCCTCGTGCACCGTGGAGAAGTAGCCGAGTTTCAGCGGATTCGGTTCGATACCCTGCAGTTCCGCGGCGAACTCACCGAGCAGCGGATCCATCTGTGAGGTGTGCCCGGCGCCCTTGGTCTGCAGCTTGCGGGCGAACTTGCCCTCGGCCTCGCACCGCTCCACGATCGCGTCGATCTGGGCCGGCGGGCCGCCGATCACGGTCTGGCTGGGCGCGGCGTAGACGCACACCTCGAGGTCGGGGAAGTCGGCGAACACCGTCTTGAGTTCCTCGGCGGAGTACTCGACCAGGGCCATCAGGCGGATGTAGTCGCCGAACAGCATGGCCTCGCCCTCGCCCATCAGGTGGGCACGGGAACAGATGACGCGGGTGGCGTCCGCCAGCGAGAGGCCACCGGAGAAGTACGACGCCGCGGGCTCGCCCAGGGACTGCCCGATGACCGCGGTCGGCGCCGCACCGTGCGACTTCAGCAGCTCGCCCAGCGCGATCTGGATGGCGAAGATGACGATGTTGGACGTCTCGATGCCGTACTCGTGCGAATCGTCCATGATCAGCTCGACGACGGAGTAGCCGCGCTCGTCCTGGACGTACGCGTCGACTTTGTTGATCCACTCGGCGAACGTCTCGTCACGCAGGTACAGGCTCTTGCCCATCTTGCGGTGCTGGGCGCCGAAACCGGCCATCACCCAGATCGGGCCGTTGGTGGCCGGGCCGTCGGCGGCGATCACCAACGGGCTCTGTTTGCCGTCGGCCAGCGCCCGCAGACCCTTGACGGCCTCGTCGTGATCGTGGGCCAGGATCACCGCGCGGGAACGGCCGTGGTTGCGCCGCGACAACGAGCGCCCGATGGCCTCCAGCGACGTGGCGCGGCCGGCGTCGCTGTCGATCCAGTCGGCCAGCTCGCCGGCGGCCACTCGCTTGCGCGAGGTCAGGAATGCCGAAATCGCCAGCGGGACAATCGGTGTGAAGGGATTCTCGGATTCCTCTGCCGACAGCTCCTCGCGGGCCACCTCGAGCAGGCGCAGGGCCTCGTCGGTCAGGCCGGGAAGTTCGGGCTCGTCGTCGGATTCCCGGCCGTAGAACTCGTCGTCACCGCGGGTGTCGGAGTCGGGACCGTCGTCGTCGATGAACTCGCCGTACTCGTCCATCCGGACACCGCCCACGTAGACGGCGTTGGCCTCCGAGTTGGCGGGCTCGGCGACCGGAGAATCCGAAACCGGTTCGGGCTCAACCAGATCCGAGGGCAGCACTTCGCGTACCACCAGGTGGGCGTTGGCACCGCCGAAGCCGAACCCGGAGATTCCGGCGACCTTGTGGCCGCTGTAGCGCGGCCACTCGGTGACCTCATTGGCCACCCGGAGGTGTTCCTTGTCGAAGTCGATGTACGGGTTGGGGCCGGCGTAGTTGATCGACGGCGGGATCTGGTCGTTCATGATCGCCAGCGTCATCTTGGCGATGCTGGCCGCACCGGCGGCCGACTCCAGGTGTCCCACATTGGATTTCACCGCACCTAGTAGTGCGGGCTGCTCGGCGGGTCGGCCCTTGCCGACCACCCGGCCCAGTGCGTCGGCCTCGATCGGGTCGCCCAGGATGGTGCCGGTGCCGTGCGCCTCGATGTAGTCGACGGTGCGCGGGTCGATCCCGGCGTCCTGGTAGGCCTTGCGCAGCACCTCGGCCTGTGCGTCCGGGTTCGGCGCGAGCATGCCGTTGGACCGGCCGTCGTGGTTGACCGCCGACCCCGCGATGACGGCGAGGATCTCGTCGCCGTCCCGGCGGGCGTCGGCCACCCGCTTGAGCACCACCATGCCGCCGCCCTCGGAGCGGGCGTAGCCGTCGGCGTCCGAGCTGAACGACTTGATCCGGCCGTCCGGTGCCAGCACGCCGCCCACTTCGTCGAACCCGATGGTGACCATGGGGGTGATCATGGCGTTGACGCCACCGGCGAGCACCACGGCGGATTCCCTGGCGCGCAACGCCTTGACGCCTTCGTGGATGGCGACCAGCGAGCTCGAGCACGCGGTGTCGATCGCCATCGACGGGCCGCGGAAGTCGTAGAAGTACGACACCCGGTTGGCGATGATCGAACTCGCGGTGCCGGTGATCGCGTACGGGTGCGCGGTGGTGGGATCGGCCACCGCCAGCATCGAGTAGTCGTTGTTGGAGGATCCGACGAACACGCCCACGGAGTCACCGCGCAAGCTGGAGGCGGGAATCCGGGCGTGCTCCAACGCTTCCCAGGTCAGTTCGAGCGCCATCCGCTGCTGCGGATCGATGTTGTCGGCCTCCATCTTCGACAGCGCGAAGAACTCGGCATCGAAACCCTTGATGTCCGACAGGTATCCGCCGCGGGTGTGGGCCTTGGCGACCCGCTCGGCGATGCGGGGCTCGGAGAGGAACTCCTCCCAGCGGCCGGCGGGCAGATCCGTGATGGCGTCCCGGCCCTCCAGCAGCGCCGCCCACATCTCGTCGGGGGTGTTCATGTCCCCGGGGAAGCGGGTGGCCAGGCCGACGATGGCGATGTCGTACTCGCCGTCGGGCACCGGGATCTTCCGCACCCACTGCTCCGCGTCGAGATCGGCAATGTCTTCTTCGGGCTCACCCTCGACGATCACCTGTGCCAGCGCCTCGATGGTCGGGTGCCGGAACGCGACCGTGGCCGTCAGGGCCACCCCGGTCAGGTCCTCGATGTCGGAGGCCATCGCGACGGCGTCACGCGACGACAGGCCGAGCTCCACCATCGGTGCGGACTCGTTGATGCCGTCCGGCGACTGGCCGGTCGCGTTGGCGACCCAGTTGCGCAGCCACTCCCGCATCTCGGGCACCGACATGTCGGTGCGCGCCGCGGGGACGACCTCCGCTGTCTGCTCTGCCGGATCGATGGTCGGGTTGTCTTCAGACATGTGAAGGCCTCACTGTCGAGCGGTCAGTCCAATTGGTCGGGGAATGCGTTGGCCGTCTTGCCGGCCCGCAGGGTGCCGTCCAGATACGCCGAGCGGCAGGCCCGCCGGCCGATCTTGCCGCTGGAGGTGCGCGGGATGGCGCCGGCGGCGGTCAGCAGGACGTCGCGGACCGTGACGCCGTGGCGCACCGCGATGGCGGCGCGGATGTCGTCGGTGATCGGTGCGATGTCGAGCTTGTGCGCGCCCGGTGCGCGCTCGGCCACGATCACCAGCTGCTCCGAGCTGTCGTCGGCATCGCGCGCGAGCCCGGCGTGGGCGTTCTCGAAGACCTCGTCGGGCAGCTGGTTGGCCGGTACCGAGAACGCGGCGACGTACCCGGTGCGGAGCGCCTTGCTGGCTTCCTGCGCCGAGTACTCCAGGTCCTGCGGGTAGTGGTTGCGGCCGTCGACGATCACCAGGTCCTTGACGCGGCCGGTGATGAAGAGCTCGCCGTCGTGATAGGCGCCGTAGTCACCGGTGCGCACCCAGGTGGCGCTGTCCTCGGCGCCCTCGGCGTGCGACGGTGTGGTCCGCGATTTGAGGGTGTTCTGGAACGTCTCGCGGCTCTCCTCGGGCTTGCCCCAGTAGCCCACGCCCATGTTCTGGCCGCTGATCCAGATCTCGCCGATCTGGCCGTCGGGCAGTTCGGTTGCGCTCTCGGCATCCACGATGACGGCCCATTCGGCGACGCCCACCTTGCCCGCACCGGCCTGGGCCACCGCGGTCGGCGAATCGTCGGGTACGACGACGAACCGGCCCGTGTTGAGGGCCTCGCGGTCCACCGAGATGATGGTCGGTTCCTCGGCCGACGGCGTGGTGGACACGAACAGCGTGGCCTCGGCCAGCCCGTAGGAGGGCTTGATGGCCTTGGCCGGGAAGCCGTACGGGCCAAACGCCTCGTTGAAGCGGCGCACGGTGGCCGCCGAGATCGGCTCGCTGCCGTTGAGAACGGCCTTGACGTTGGACAGGTCCAGGGGCGCATCGCCGTCCTTGGGGACACCCCGGGCAGAGGCATGGTCGAACGCGAAGTTCGGGGCGACCGAGATGGCGCCGCCGGTGTCGCCCTCCTTGCGGGCCATTTCGCGGATCCAGCGCTCGGGCCGTCGCACGAACGCGGCCGGCGTCATGAAGGTGGCGTAGTAGCCGAACATGGGGGCCAGCAATGCCGTCACCAGGCCCATGTCGTGGAAGAACGGCAACCAGGTCACGCCGCGGTCGCCCTCCTCGCCCTCGAGCGCCTCGATCACCTGAACGACGTTGGTGGCCAGGCTCCGGTGGGTGATCTCGACGCCCGTCGGGATCCGGGTGGAACCCGACGTGTACTGCAGGTAGGCCATGTCGGTGTCGGCGACGTCGGGCATCACCCAGGTGGCCGCGACCTCTTCGGGGACGGCATCGACCGCGATGACGCGGGGGCGCTGATTGGCGGGCCGGCTGCGGAAGAACTTGCGCACGCCCTCGGCTGCGGCCGTCGTGGTGAGGATGGCCGCCGGGTGGCAGTCGTCGAGCACGGCGTGCAGCCGGCCGACGTGGCCCGGTTCGGACGGATCGAACAGCGGGACGGCGATCCGGCCGCCGTACAGCGTTCCGAAGAACGCGATCAGGTACTCGAGGTTCTGCGGGCACAGGATCGCGATCCGGTCGCCGGGCTCGGTGACCTGCTGCAGCCGGGCGCCGACGGCCTTGTTGCGGGCGCTGAACTCGGCCCACATCAGGTCGCGGGCGACGCCGTCGCGTTCGACGGAGAAGTCCAGGAACCGGTAGGCCAGACCGTCGCCGCGAACCTTCGCCCACTTCTCCACGTGCTTCACGACGCTGCTGCCCTCGGGGAAGGTGATCAGCCCATCCTTGATGAAGGGGTTCTGCAAGGGCATGTAGGTCTCCTGCTCCGGTGCGGTGCGCCGACTCGTTTTCCTGGGGCCCCAAACCTCACCGATGCTACCGAGGTCCGGCGGACTGCCAGCGATCACCGGCCCAGGTTGGACCGGTGAGTTTGAGTCTTATCCTCTTCTTAATGTTACGGGCCGGTAGGGCCCCTACCAAATCCGGGTCACGCTCAACCGTGCGCCGGATGCGGCGCGTTGTCGATCACGCCGCGGGCCCAGTTCAGTGTCCACTCGGTCGCGGACTGACCGTTGTCGTTCCAGAACTGCGGCGTGGCGTACAGCGCGTGCACCGGCTGCCCGGCGCCGCCGGCGAGCACCTCGAGCGTGCGCGGCAGGTTGCTGATGTTGAAGGCACCTTCCGGTGCGGCGCAGATCAGGTCGCCCTGCCCGCAGATCTGATTGGTGCGGGAGTCGAGCGCCCCGAAGCCGCCGGGCCGCTCACCCGTCATCGTCAGGCCGAGTCCGGACAGCATCGGGATCTGGTGCAGCGTGACCTCCGCGCCCTGCCCCGGCGGGTTGGTCCCGACGTCCTGGCCGATCCCGGTCTGGCGCCGGCCGTCGGCGATCAACGTCACACCCAGCACCAGATCCTGGTCCACCGGGCCCCGGCCGTTGCCGATGTCGCTGGCGATATCCCCGCCGATGACGGCGCCCTGCGAGAACCCGATGATCGCGTAGCTGGTCAGTGGGCAACGGTTGTTCATGTCCGTGAGCGCCTTGACGGCCGCCGTGGTGCCCTCGGCGCGGCTGTCGTTGTAGGACATCTGCTTGTCCGCCGCGAACGGGTTATGGAACTGCGCGGTGTAGGGCACCGTGAAAACCTGCAGCCGGTCGCCGCCGAACTGCTGCTGCAGCGGGCGGGAGACGTTGAGCAGCAGGGACATCGGGAACTGGCCTGGGTTCAGCGGATCGTCGGTGGGCGAGGACTCCCAGGTGCCGGGGATCACCAGTGCCATCACGTCGGGGCAGCTGGCGTCCTGATGATCAGGCCGTGGCTTGCTCGGTCCCGGTGTGCTGATGGTGGGCGGCAGCGCGGTCGGCGGGATCGCGGTGGGCTCGGTCGGGTGCTGCCCCGGCCACCGGGCAATTATCACGATGATCGCCACCACCAGGGCCACCGCGACGGCGACGGCGGCGGCCGCGATCAGGGCGAGAATGCGATGGCGCCGCCGCCGGTTGTTGCCCTTCGATTGCTTGGTCCGTGACGTATTACCAGAAGTACGAGCCATCTCTCCCTGCTAGCAGAGTCGTTCGGTGGCGGTGCGGACGTAGGTCGCCGTGGCGTCCCGGGCCGACAACCGGTGCTGCACCTGGGTGCTGGAGTCGCCCTCGTCGGCCGTGGCGCCGTGGTCGTCGACATCGTCCAGGTCACCGTGCACCATCGGGAACACGAAATCCCACACCGCCTGATCGGGCTGGCCCGCCGCACGGCCCTGGCAGATGTACGAACCAATGGACAACGCCACCAGGTCCGTCGAGCGGCGCACACCCGCCGCGGCCAGGCCGTCGAGGTAGGCCCGCTGGCGCGGCGTGATCCGCGGCTGTTCGGGGGGCGCCGCCATCGCATGCCCGGAGTTCTGGTCGGGAGGGCCGGAAGGGTGCGCGGGGTTCGGGGGGGCCGCGCCGGCAGCCATGTCGGGGGCGTCGGTGCACCCGCCGACCAGCAGCGCGACCGCGGGCAGGGTAGCCGCCAGCACCAGGGGCGGGAACCACACCGGCTGTTGCACGACTCCACGGTACCGGGCGTTTGCGGGCAGTCCGCCCGCATGGCTCAGGCGATCGCGCCGGCGAGGTCCCCGGACATCGCGCCGAGCTGGGCCGCCCAGTTACCCCAGTCGTGCTGGCCGCCGGTCGGGAAGTCGAAATGCGCGTTGCCGCCGCCGTTGCTCCGGTACGCCGCATAGAACGACCGGTTGCTGCCCTGGGCCTGATCGCAGTAGCCGATCATCGCCGGCGGGTCGCTGCAGGTCAGCGTCTGCGGGGAGAACACCCACAACCGGGTGTTGTTGTCGATCAGCAGCTGGTTGTGCACGTACGGGTCATGCCACTTCCACCGTCCGGCTTGCGCCGGGCCCCACATCAGGTTGGTGTCCACACCGCCGAACTGCATCATCCCGGCGTGCAGCGCGCCGTTGAGGAACGTGTTCGACGGATAGAGGAAGCCCGACAGCGAGCCCGCGTAGCGGAACCGGTTCGGGTAGAACTCGGCCAGCGCCAGCGCCGCGGTGCCGCCCTGCGCGGCACCGACGATGCCGTGCCCGCCGGGAGCCAGCCCCTTGTTGGCCGCCAGCCAATCCGGCAACTCGGTGGAGAGGAAGGTCTCCCACTGTTTGCTGCCGTCCTGCTCCCAGTTGGTGTAGAGGCTGAACGCGCCGCCGGCCGGGGCGGCCACCGAGATGCCCTTGCCGGCCAGGGTGTTCATCGCGTTGCCGGCGGTCACCCAGTTGCTGACCTCGGGTCCGGCGTTGAAGGCGTCCAGCAGGAACACCGCGTGCGGGCCGCCGGCCTGGAAGGCCACCGGGATGTCGCGGCCCATCGCGGCCGACGGCACCTGCAGGTACTCGACAGCGGCGGCATGTGCGACCGGGGACTGACCGCCGGTCACGGTGGTGGCCGACCACGTCGCACCGGCCAGGATCAGTGCGCACACCAGGCGCAGCACCATGGAAGTGAGCTTCATATGTGATGTCCCTCCGCGATCCCCGGCTGCCGGTAGGTAGTGAACCACATCCCGCGGGGCCGGGACGACGGTCCGGGAAACGGCCCACGCATGAACAACGGCGGCGACCCCGAGGGGATCGCCGCCGTTTTGAGCGTTCCGTTGACTAGCCGCCCGCGTTCGCGACCGGGGCGCTGGCGCCCTCGGCCGGAGCAGCGCCCTCGGCCGGGGTGGCTGCCGGGTCAAAGGGCACCGCACCCAGCACGCGCTGGATGTCGGGCTTCATCTGCTGCAGCTGCTGGCCCCAGTAGTTCCAGCTGTGGGTGCCGTTGGCCGGGAAGTTGAACACGCCGTTGGTGCCGCCGGCGGCCAGGTAGTTGTCCTTGAAGGTCTTGTTGGTGCGCAACGTGAAGGTCTCCAGGAACTTCGCGTTGAACAGGTTGCCGCCGCTGGTGCCGGCGTCCAGGTCCGACGGGGTGCCGTCACCGCAGTAGATCCAGATGCGGGTGTTGTTGGCCACCAACCGCGGGATGTTGACCATCGGATCGTTGCGCTTCCAGGCGCTGTTCGGATCCTCGGTCTTGCCCCACATGTCGTCGGGGGAGAAGCCGCCGGCATCGCCCATCGCCATGCCCACCAGCATCGGCCACCAGCCCTCGGACAGGTTCAGGAAGCCCGACAGCGCGCCGGCGTACTGGAACTGCTCGGGATGCCAGATCGCCAGGGTCAGCGCGGCCGAACCGGCCATCGACAGACCGACGGCGGCGGTGCGGGTGCGATCGACGCCCTTGGTCGCCAGGAACGCGGGCAGTTCCTGGGTCAGGAACGTCTCCCACTTGTAGGTCTGGGTCGGGCCCTTGTTCTTGGCGGGCTTGTACCAGTCGCTGTAGAAGCTGGACTGGCCACCGACGGGCATCGCCACGGCCAGACCCGACCCCAGGTACCACTCGAAGGCGGGGGTGTTGATGTCCCAGCCGTTGAAGTCGTCCTGGGCGCGCAGGCCATCGAGCAGGTACACGGCCGGGGCGTTGGGGCCACCGGTCTGGAACTGCACGAGAATGTTCTTGCCCATGCCGGCCGACGGGACCTGGAGGTACTCCACCGGCAGGCCCGGACGGGAGAATGCGTTGGCGGTCGCCGTCTCGCCGACGACGCCGATGAGGCCCGGCACAACCGCAGCCACAGCGGCCGATACCGCGAGCCGGCGGCCCAGGCGGCCGCGCATCTTTCCGACAAAACTCATAGCGATTACCCATCCAATCGTTTCGTATTGCGCACCTGGGGATCCATGGGGACCCTGCCGTCGGTGCCCGGCCAGTCAACCACACTTGGCGCGTTTCAGCCTTTTCACGCAGGTCAGCGCACCCGCTGGGTGACCGGTTGGAAACACCGCCACGCTGCGGTGTTCCTACTGCATTCGTCCTGCTCATCGGCCTGCGGGGGGCGGGCGTTACCGCCCGGGTGAATTTTCGGCGAACTCTATGGCCCGGTGGCCGGCAGCCCGGTGTACGGCGTGCCCTTCAGGTCCGGTTCGGGCAGTCCGCACCGCAGGAGCTCGCGCTGCGGCACCCGGTCGATGCGGTACTTCGTGTAGTCGTAGGCGTAGGTCAGGTTCGACATGAACTGCCGCGCCGTCATCGGCGCCCGGATGGCCGACAGCATCGACTCGGTGGCCGGGCACGTCAGCGCGGCCTCGGCCTCGGTGACCCAGCCCTCGTCGAGATACTTCGGCAGGTGGGGGTCTTCCTTCAGCCAGGGTCCCTCGGCCACCGCCCAGTCCGGGAACAAGTTCTTGTCATGACCGATGCGGGCATCGTCGAGCCGCGCGGTGTGCGCGGCCAGCGGATTGGCCAGCCCGATCTGGTCGATCACCCGGACGTCGAGCCCGACGTTCATGCCGACCATCCCGAGATTGGTGAAGAAGACTGTGGCCGGGCCCTTTTCGCGGTACGGCGCCTCATAGGGGTGCGTGCGCGGGGGCACCGGCGGCGGTATCGCGGGCACGACGTCCCACACGTCGTAGTTGCCCGACGGCAGCAGTAACGCACCGTCGGGCGTGTTGTTCAGCGCCACCAGCACGGCCCGCATGCGGGGGTAGTCCAGATAGTCGGCCGCGGTCAGCGGGTGCGCGTGCCCAGTGGCCTGGGAGTAGAACCGACGCTCGTCGACGATCCCGGAGTAGGTCACCCGGGTGGCGTCCTTGCCCAGCCCCGGTGAGTTGGCCGCCCACAACGACCACACCGCCACTGTTCCCCACAACACGGTGGTGGCGCCGGCCAGTAGGTAGCCGGCCTCGCGGCTCAGCCGGGTGCCGTCGGGCAGCACCAGCGGGACCACGGCCACCGGGGCCAGCATGCAGAACACCGGTGCCAGCAGCACCCGGCCGTGCATGAAATCACCGCCCTGCCGGATCCAGTAGATCCCCTGCAGCAGGCCGCTGCCCACGAAATAGAGCACCACCGCGGCTGGGCTCTGCACGATGCGGGTCAACCAGCCGAAATCGGACGGGACGTGGTGGCGGGCCCACCATGGCTGGGTGCGGGTGACCAGCATCACCAGGCCGAGGCCGATCAACAGGATGGCCGGGATCCACAACAGGTAGGGCCCGTTGAAGTTGGCCAGATAGACCAGACCCTGGGCCCATTTGGAACCGGACGCGTCCTTGGCCACCGCCGGTGCGGGGAACAGTTGGGCGTAGTACCCCATCCGGAAGATCTGGTAGACCACCGGCAGCAGACCGCCGGCCAGCACGATCAGCGCGCGCCGCCGTCGGCCCCGGGCCGCGATCAGCATCATGACCAGCACGCCACCACCGACCAGGGCCAGCTCCGGTCGGATCAGCACACTGATCCCGGCCAGGGCGGCCAGCGTGACGGTGAATTCGCGGCCGACGGCGTTGGGCCCGGTGACCCCGCGCACTTCGGCGGTGCGCAGCGCCTGCGACCAACAGACCAGCAGCCACCACAGCAGACCCAGGTAGGCCAGCACCAGACCGTTCTCCAGGCCCGAGGTGGCGAAGTCGCGCGCCGGCGGGATGGCGATGTACACCAGCGCGCCCGCCGGCAGCAGCAGCGCCCGCCGGCCCGCCAGGCTGGGTGCGTACAACCGGGCGGCGCCCAGCATCAGGAACACCACCCCGAGCACCGACAGCGACAGCGCCAGGGTGAGCGCGACGTACTCCAGGCGGACCGGACCGCCGATCCAGCCGCCCAGGTACGTCAGATAGGTCCACAGGGTGGACGTGTTCGATTCGACCCGCTCGCCGGCGTTGAACACCGGACCGTTGCCGGCCATCAGGTTGCGGACCGTGCGCAACACGATCAGGCCGTCGTCGGCGATCCAGCGCCGCTGCCAGGCGCCCCAGCCGAACAGTGCGGCCACCGCCGCCACGCCCGCCCACAGACTCAGGCGGGCGATCGGTGCGTACCGGTAGACCGGCCACACCGGAAGTCCACTAACCGAAGTAGACGGCGGCACAGACGATTCCGATGAACGCGAGCGCGAGTACCTGGAGCACCCGATCGTGGAAGGCGATGTCCTCGGGTTCGCCGGCGTCGGCACCGTCGATGTCCACCGCATAGCGCAGGATCGCGACCGTGAACGGGATGATCGAGATCGCCCACCAGGACGCCGACCCCCCGTCGCGCTCGAAGGCGAACAGGGCATAGCAGAGCACCACCGACGTGGCGGCCAGCGTCCAGACGAACCGCAGATAACTGGCGGTGTAGCTCTCCAGCGATTTACGGATCTTGGCCCCGGTGCGTTCGGCCAGCGCCAACTCGGCGTAGCGCTTGCCGGCCGCCATGAACAGCGAGCCGAACGCGAACACCAGCAGGAACCACTGCGACAGCGGGATACCGGCGGCCGCGCCGCCGGCGATCGCACGGATCAGGTAGGCCGACGACACGATGCAAATATCCAGTACCGCTTGATGTTTCAGGCCGAAGCAGTAGGCCAGCTGCATCGCCAGATACACCGCGATCACGATCGCCAGGTTCGGCGTGACCAGCCACGCGATCGCCAGCGCGGACACGCCCAGCACGGCGGCCAGCCCGTATGCCAGCGGAATCGGGACCACCCCGGCCGCGATCGGCCGGAAGCGTTTGGTGGGGTGTGCCCGGTCGGCCTCGATGTCGCGGGCATCGTTGATCAGGTAGATGCATGACGCCGCCATGCAGAACACCACGAACGCGATGCCGACCCGGGTCGCGACCAGCCCGTGGCTGTATTCCACGTCCTTGCCCAGGGCGGCCAGCGGGGCGGCGAACACCAGCAGGTTCTTCACCCACTGCCGGGGTCGCAGGGCCTTGACGATGCCCGCGGCCAGGTTCTGCGGCGGAGCGCCGGTCCCCGAAGTCGGAGTTACCTCTTGGCTCACCTGTGTCCTCCGATCCGGTCGCTCGCTGCGCCGACGAGCTTGGCCACCAGGGCGCCGACGACCACCCCGGTGGCGACGTCGGTGGGGTAGTGCACGCCGAGCACCAAGCGGGACAACGCCATCGGGGGCACCAGCAGTGCGGGCAACGTCCTGGGCAGGCCGACCGCTCGGCCCAGCAGCATCGCCGCCGCCGTGGTCGAGGTGGCGTGCGCGGACGGGAAACTCAGCCGACTCGGGGTGCCGACGTTGACCGCGATGGCGGGATGGTCGGGCCGGGTCCGCTTGACCACCCGCTTGATCAGGACGGCGGCCGCGTGCGCGGCGAACGTTCCGATGCCGGCGGCCACGAACTCGCGCCGACGTTTTGGCGCGAGTAGCGCGCCGAGACCCGCCAGCGCCAGCCAGCCGAGCGAATGTTCACCGAAGAAGGACATGGCCCGCGCCGTCGGTAGCACGCCGGGCCGGCCGGCCAGCGCGGACTGCACGGCCACCAGTGCCGCGTCCTCGCCGCCCGCCGGTGGCGCGGGTTCAGCCATTGGTGGTGGAATTCTGTTCCAGCAGAACGGTTTCCCACTTCTGCTTGCTGGTCAGTACCGGCAGCGCCTCCCGGTACGCCCGGCGCATCGCGTTGAACTTGCGGTACAGTTTGAACTGCCGGCGCAGCGACTCCCGCAGCAGGTCGAACATCTTGGCGCGGTCACGCTGGCGGTACACCACACCCCGGCCATCGGCGGTGGTCACCGTGACGCCGTCGACGTTGCACAGCAGGAACCAGCGGGCATCCTGGGTGGCGACGTTGAGTTCGGGCCGGACATGGTGTTCCGGATCCGCCTCGCGCAATTGATGGGCCAGGCCGCGGGCCAGTCGCAGACCGATGGCGGGCAGCTTGACCGGCGGTCTGTGCACCCTCTTGCGGGCCGACGGCACCGGCAGCGACGTGGCCCCGGGCAGCACCACCGCGTCGGGGTACTGCTTGCGCAGGGCGTGCACGTCGGGCAGCGCGGACTCCAGGATCGAGAAGATGTGCTCCGGCCCGGCCAGGAAATCGTCCATCGCCTTGTTCTGGATCGCGACCGTCGAATACTCCAGGCACAGTAGGTGTTTCATGGTGGCCTTGAAGTGGCTGGCAATCAGCCCGCGGACGTCGCCGTCCCAGTGCAGGGCCGCGACCACCAGGCGGTTGCGCAGGTGGAAGTAGGCCTGCCAGTCGATCGCGTCGTCCTTGTCGCTCCACGCCATGTGCCAGATCGCCGTGCCCGGCATGGTGACCGTGCCGTAGCCGTGCTCGGCGGCCCGCAGGCCGTAGTCCGCGTCGTCCCACTTGATGAACAGCGGCAGCGGCTGGCCGAGTTCCTCGGCCACCTGGCGCGGGATCATGCACATCCACCAGCCGTTGTAATCGACGTCGATGCGCCGGTGCAGCAGCTTGCTCTTGTCCGCCTCGACGTCGGCCAGCGGGTACTTGGCGAAGTCGTGGTCGTATTCGGTGAACGGGGCGTGGGTCCACATGAAGTTCGCCCGGTCGACCACCTCACCCATCACGTGCAGGTGCGAGGGCTCCTGCAGGTTGAGCATCTGGCCGCCGATCAGGGTGGGCGTCTTGGCGAACCGGTTGAGGGCCAGGGCGCGCAGGATCGAGTCCGGCTCGATGCGAATGTCGTCGTCCATGAACAGGATCTGTTCGCAGTCGGTGTTCTTCAACGCCTCGTACATCACCCGGCTGTAGCCGCCCGAGCCGCCGAGGTTGGGCTGGTTGTGAATGGTCAGCCGGTCGCCCAACTTCGCCGACGCGGTGGCGAAGTCGGGGTGGTCCACTACCTTGCGGTTACCCTGATCGGAGACGATCACCGCGTCGATGACGTTGTCCACCAACGGATCCGACGTCAGCGCGGTCAGGGCGTTGACGCAGTCGTCGGGCCGGTTGAAGGTCGGGATGCCGACGGCGACGCTGGCCCGGCCCGGGGCCTCGACGGCCGAGTGCCACGCAGCGTCATGGACGGTGACGGCACTGTCGGTGGTGATGTCGAACCAGATCCAGCCGCCGTCCTCGAACGGGGCGAGCCCGACCTCGAACTCGATGGTGTCGGGGGCGTCCGCGGTGCCCGAGAATTGGGCCCCACCGACGGTGATCCGGGCCCCGGTCGCCTTCGATCGGTACACGTCCACCCGACCGCCGCCCGTCAGCGTCAGGCGCAGCACCACCGATTCCAGCGTGGACCACCGGCGCCAGTAGCTGGCCGGGAAGGCGTTGAAGTACGTCGCGAACGACACCTCCGACTCCGGCCCGATCTCGAGCGAGGTGCGGGTCGGCGCATGCGCGCGACGGGCGTTGGTGTCGGACTCCTCGAGGTAGAGCTTGCGAACGTCGAGGGGTTCACCCGGGCGGGGCAGGATCACGCGGGACAGCAGACTCACGGCGCGGGTCTGCCCGGCGCCGAGCCGGCCGGAGGGGATGTCACTCATCAGGCACTGCTTTCTTCGCCGTCACCCAGCGGCGCACCGTCGGTGAGGTGCGGCGCCAGGATGTTGTCGTACATGTTGAGCGCACTGGCGATGGCCATGTGCATGTCGAGGTACTGGTAGGTGCCCAGCCGACCGCCGAAGAGCACGCGCTGCGCGGCCGTCTCGGCCCGGGCGCGGGCCCGGTAGGAGGCCAGGATCGCCCGGTCGGACTCGGTGTTGATCGGGTAGTAGGGTTCGTCGTCGTCCTCGGCGAACCGGGAGTACTCCCGCATGATGACGGTCTTGTCGGTGGGGTAGTCCCGTTCGGGATGGAAGTGCCGGAACTCATGGATCCGGGTGTACGGCACGTCCGGGTCGTTGTAGTTCATCACTGGGGTGCCTTGAAAATCCCCGCAGTCCCGCAGGACCTCGACCTCGAAGTCCAGGGTGCGCCAGCCCAGCCGGCCGTCGGCGTGGTCGAAGTACCGGTCGAGTGGCCCGGTGTACACCACCGGGGCCGGTGGGGACGCGGCGCGCAGCTGGTCGCGCACGTCGAACCAGTCGGTGTCCAGGCGGACCTCGATGCGCTGGTCGGCAGCCATGTTCTGCAACCAGGCGGTGTAGCCGTCGACCGGCAGGCCCTCGTAGGTGTCGTTGAAGTAGCGGTTGTCGAAGGTGTAGCGCACGGGCAGCCGGGTGATGTTCGCCGCGGGCAACTCCGTGGGATCGGTCTGCCATTGCTTGGCGGTGTAGCCCTTGACGAACGCTTCGTAGAGGGGACGGCCGATCAGCGAGATGGCCTTCTCCTCGAGGTTCTGCGCGTCGGCCGTAGCGATCTCGGCGGCCTGTTCGGTGATCAGTGCGCGGGCTTCGTCCGGTGTGAAGTACCGGCCGAAGAACTGGGACACCAGCCCGAGGCCCATCGGGAACTGGTAGGCCTGACCGCCGTGCAGCGCGAACACCCGGTGCTGGTAGTCGGTGAAGTCGGTGAACTGCCGCACGTAGTCCCAGACCCGCTGGTTGGACGTGTGGAACAGGTGGGCACCGTATTTGTGGATCTCGATGCCGGTGGTGGGCTCGGGCTCGGAGTACGCGTTGCCCCCGATGTGGGGCCGTCGGTCGACGACGAGGACCCGCTTGCCCAGCTGCGTCGCGACCCGCTCGGCGATGGTGAGTCCGAAGAAACCGGAGCCCACGACGAAGAGGTCGAAATCGTCCTGGGAGTCGCGATCGGGAGAGGAAGTCATCGCAGGCAAGGGTATCGGACCGGGCCGGGCCGGCCCGCTTCGGCAGGCGGCATCCGGCGGGCTCTCGGTCGGATTCGGCGGGCACTGCGAGGTGGAATGAACATCGCGATTCGCTCACGATTGAATATCGTCACTCCAGTCACATCAGTCTCGCCCGTACCATCGGTGGTACTGCCGAAGTGGGTCGGTCTCTCCCGGCCGAACCGGTGAAACACCAGATTGAGGAGACTCCAGTGCCGAACCGACGTCGACGCAAGCTCTCGACAGCCATGAGCGCAGTCGCCGCCCTGGCCGTCACGAGTCCGCTTGCGGTTGTTGCCATCACCGAGCTGTCGGGATCCGCGCAGCCCGCGACCGAACACCGCGACTTCGTGCAGGCCGGCATCATCACCGACCTGCCGAACGCGCTGATGTCCGCGCTCTCGCAGGGCCTCTCGCAGTTCGGGATCAACCTGCCGCCGTTGCCGACCGGCCTGAGTCCCTCCGGGGCCCAGCCGATCAGTGCCGGCCCGAGCCTGACCGCTCCGGGGCTGCTGTCGCCGGGCCTGGGCACGGGATTGGGCACACCCGGCCTTGGCACGCCGGGCCTGAGCGCGCCGGGGTTGACCCCGCCGGTCAGCGCACCCATCAGCCCGGCCGTCGGCTCGACGCTGACCGGAACCCCGCTGACCGGAACCGCGCTGACCGATCCGGGCCTGACCCCGTTGTCGCCGGCGGCGCCGTTGTCGCCGTCGAGCCTGGCCACCCCGTCCCTGGCGACCCCCACCGCCCCGGGCCTGACCCCGCTCGGGGCGACGGCACCCGGCCTGACCGCACCCGGGCTGACCCCCGGTCTGACCGCACCCGGGCTGACCCCGGGCCTGACGCCTGGCCTCGCCACCCCGTCGGTCACTCCTGATCCGGCCCTGTCGATCCCAGGAACGCTGCCCAGCACGCCGGGCCTCGGGCTCGATCCGACGGCGCCGACCTATCCGATCCTCGGCGCCGATCCCGGGCTGCTGGCTCCGGTCGCCGCCCCGGCGAACACCGGCCTGATCGGCAGCCTGAGCAGCGCGGCACAGCAACTGGGCGTCGGCCAAGTGGTCGACCTGCTCAAGGGTGTGGTGATGCCGTCGATCATGAGTGCGGCGCAGTCGGCGACCCCCGCCGCTGCGGCCGCCGCACCTGCCGCCGCCGCAGCCGCCGTCGTCCCCGCTGCCGCTGGCTGAGGGGCGCAGGTCCTGTAACCAAACGGCACCGCAGGGTGGGCTCTCCCTCCCCGACCCCCGGGATGAGCCCGAACACCCTGCGGTGCCGTTGCACACCCAGATCAACCAGGGCCGGTTTGTGCCGTGTCGAAACAGCTGTATCACTCGACTCATACGTAACATCGCCTCGTGCCGAGGTGTCTGTTCTGGACGCGTCTGCCCGGCGGAGCCCGCCCCGCCCGTGGCGCCGCGCGCCGCGCGCCGGCGCTGCTGACCGCCATCGCAGCCACGGCCGTCCTGCTGCCCTGGGCGATCACCGGTGTACCGCCGGGTCAGCAGCCCCGCGCCGCGGACACCCGGCTGGCCGAGCAGCCGCTGGACGGCGTCGGTGGCGGCGAAACCGTGCGCGAACTGCATCAGGACACCCCCTTCTCGATGGTCGCGCTCACCGGCGGCGACCTCACGGGGACGTCCGCACGCATCCGGGCCGAGCGCGCCGACGGCAGCTGGGGGCCGTGGTACCAGGCCGAGACACTGGAATCCGGCGGGGCCGACGGCGTCCCTTCGCCGGGGAGCCAGGCCCCCCGCGGAACTGACCCCGTCTTCGTCGGACTGACCACCGCCGTGCAGATCGCGGTACGCCGTCCCGCCCGAGCGCCCGTCACCGTGGCGCCGCCCCCCGCACCGGACGGCGCCCTGGGCTACCGACCGATGAACGCGGAACAACTTCTGCCGCAACATCTTTCAGCCGTCCTGATCAGCCCTCCGCAGGCTCCGGTGGACACCCACTGGACGCCGCCGGAGGCGGTGCTGGGGCCGGGTCGGGCGCCGAACATCATCACCCGGGCGCAGTGGGGGGCAGACGAGTGGAGCCGCTGCGGACCACCCCGCTACGACCGGGGCGTCCGGGCCGGGGTGGTACACCACACAGCCGGCAGCAACGACTACTCGCCCGAGGATTCCGCCGCCATCGTGCGGGCGATCTTCGCATACCACACCCGCATGCTGGGCTGGTGCGACATCGCCTACAACGCCCTGGTGGACAAGTACGGCCAGGTCTTCGAGGGCCGCGCCGGCGGGATCGACCGCCCGGTCGAGGGCTCCCACACCGGCGGGTTCAACCGGGACACCTGGGGTGTCGCGATGCTGGGTGACTTCGAGACCGTGCGCCCCACCGACATCCAATTGCGCACCGTCGGACGGCTGCTGGGCTGGCGCCTTGGGCTCGAGCACGTCAACCCGCGAGGGACGGTACGGCTGACCTCGGCGGGCGGCCCGTACACCAAGTTCCCGTTCGGCCAGACCGTGACCATGCCGACCATCCTGACCCACCGCGACGTCGGCGTGACCGAGTGCCCGGGCGACGCCGCTTACGCGGCAATGGGCGAAATACAGGACATCGCAGCACAATTCAGTGACCCGCCCGGCCCGCAGTCGGTGGAGGACACTCTGCGGGGCGGCGCCATCTTCGCCAAGTGGGAGAACCTGGGCGGCGCCAAGGGGCCGCTCGGCAGCCCCACGTCACCCGAGGGTGCGGCCCTGGGGCTGGCGCGCTACGCACGCTTCGAACACGGCGCGGTCTACTGGTCGCCGCGCAGCGGGGCCGAACCCGTCACCGGCGCGATCTACGACGCGTGGGCGGCGCTCGGTTACGAGCGCGGCGTCCTGGGCCTGCCGACCAGTGGCGCCATCGACGAACCGCAGTGGGTGGTGCAGAACTTCCAGCACGGCACGCTGAACTTCGACCGCGAGAGGGGCCGCGTCACCCGCGTCGTGGAGGGCGTCGCCCAGGAGGTGCCGCCGCTGCCGTCCGGCGGTCCGCCCATCCAGCTCGAGCGCTTCACCCCCGTCGCGCGACCCACCACCGACTGACGGCGCTCAGGCCAGCCACCACCGCTCCAGTACACGGGCCAGCCCGTCGTCGGTGTTCGGTGCAGTCACCTCGTTGGCCGCCGCCACGGCGTCGGGATGCGCGTTGCCCATCGCCACGCCCAGCCCGGACCAGCGCAGCATCGGAACGTCGTTGGGCATGTCGCCGAAGGCCACGATGTCGCCCGCGGCGATGCCCAGCGGGCCGGCGACTTCCTCGATGCCGGTGGCCTTACTGATCCCGGGCGGCACCACCTCGATCAGCCCGTTATTGGTGCTGTAGGTGATGTCGCCCTCCGGCCCGAGGTATCGCACGAGCTCGGCGGCCATGTCCGCGCTGCGGGCCCCGGCCTTGCGGATCAACAGTTTGACCGCCGGCGCCGACAGCAGATCCGCGCGCGACACCTCCGTGTTGTCCGGGTTCAGCCAGGCGTGCTCGTAGCCGGGTGAACTCACGAACTGCGGAGTGGCGGCATCGTGGGCCGACCGGCCCACCCGTTCGACCGCTAGGCCGACCCCGGGAATGGCGTGTTCGGCGATCTCGGCCAGCGCCTGCAGCGCGTCGACCGACAGGGTGCGGGCCGAGATGATGCGGTCGGTCTGCGGGTCGTAGAGCACCGCGCCGTTGGCGCAGACCGACATCGGCGCGAACCCGAGGGCGTCGACCACCGGCGTGATCCAGCGCGGTGGCCGTCCGGTGGCCAACACGAACGTCGCCCCCTCGGCCACCGCGGTATGCACCGCGTCGCGGGTGCGGTCGGTGACGCGGTCGTTCTCGTCGAGCAGGGTCCCGTCGACGTCCGTGGCGATCATCGCGGGCAGCATCACTGCCGCCCGGCTCGCCTGCGCTGCCGCTCGGCCAGTTCAGCCTCCTCCATCTGACGGGCTTCGGCGACGGTGGGTGCGCTGCCGCCCAATCGGCGGGGCACCCAGTAGGCACCGGGCGGATGATCGTAAGCCTGCTGGGCGTCATGCAGCAACGCGGTCATCGTCGTGCGCAACTCCCCTTCGAGAAGATCGACGGTGCCGACCGGGGCCAGCGGCGCGCTCACGGCGACGGTGACCGGAAATTTGTTGCGGCCCAAAGCCTTCGGATGATCTTTGGTCCAGATGCGGTGCGCGCCCCACACCACCAGCGGAATCACCGGCACCTGGGCCTCGAGGGCCATCCGGGCCGCTCCGGACTTGAACTCCTTGAGCTCGAAGCTGCGGCTGATGGTCGCCTCGGGGTAGACGCCCACCAGTTCGCCGTCCCGCAGCCGCTGCACGGCCACGGCATATGCGTCGCGGCCGGCGCTGCGGTCCACCGGGATGGTTCCGGTGTGCTTGATCAGGAAGCGCACCACGCGGACGTCGTTCATCTCGGCCTTGATCATGAAGCGCATCCGCCGCCCGCGCGCGGTGACCGCCAGTGCGGCCGGCAGGAAGTCCACATAGCCGGTGTGGTTGACGGCCATCACCGCGCCACCCGTCGCGGGGATGTTGTCCAGTCCCTGGAAGTTCAGCCGCGTTCCCGTGGCGCGGATGGCCAGCGCCGCGGCGATCTCCAGGGTGCGGAACACCGGCTCCATCGCGACTACTCCGACACGCCGCCGTCGGGTGAGCGCCCGGCCGCGTCGAGTGCGGCCGCCTGGGCCAATGACGGGGCACTTCCGCCGAGTCGCCGGGGCACCCAGTACGCGCCCGCGGGGTACGGGCCGTAGGCGTCCTGCACGCGCTCCAACAGGTGCTGCATCCGGGAATGCAGCAACGTGGTGAGGTCATCGGCGGGCAGCGTCGGCGCGATCGGCTCGCCGACCGCGATCGAGATCGGCACCTTGGGCCGCCGCATGTTCCGCGGGTGTCCCTTGGTCCAGATGCGCTGGGCGCCCCAGACGATGTGCGGCACGATCGGCACGCCCGCGGCGAGCGCCATCCGCGCCGCGCCGGACTTGAACTCCTTGAGTTCGAAGCTGCGGCTGATGGTGCCCTCGGGGTACACGCCGACCAGTTCGCCCTCCTTCAGCGCCTGGCAGGCCAGCTCGAACGACGCGGCGCCATTGGCGCGGTCCACCGGAATATGCCGGCACCCGCGCATGAGCGGTCCACCGACCGGGTGGTCGAACACCTCCTGCTTGGCCATGAACCGGACCTTGCGACCCAGGCCCTGCCGCAAGGCCGGCAGGCCCGCGAACGTGAAGTCGATGTAGCTGGTGTGGTTGATGGCGATCACCGCGCCGCCGGTCTTCGGGATGTTCTCGATGCCGGTCATGGTGAATCGCAGGCCCTGCACCCTGAACATGGTGCGTGCGGCAGTGATGAGGGTGCCGTATACCGGTTCCACACCGATGAAGCCTAGTCCGGTTCCGCGCCGGTGCCGCACAGTCGCCTCTGGCAAGGATGTATTCGTGGCACTCGTGCAAGAGTCACCGGAGTGACGGTTCCTGCCGAGCGCCCGCCGGTCCCGGCCGTCGTGGTGCGACTGGCCGGTGGACGCTCGGTGCGCGCGGTGTGGCGGAACGATCTCGGCGGGGTGACCTTCGCGATCGGCGACGGCGGTGACGACGGCGCCCCGGTGGAATTCGTCAAGACCGGGCCGGGTGCGCACGCCGCCGAGGCCGCCCGGCTGGCCTGGGCCGGCCGCTACGTCAGAGTGCCCCGGGTCCTCGGGTGGGACGCGGACTGGCTGCACACGGCCGCACTGGCCGGCCGTTCCGCGGTCGATCCGCGGTGGACGGCGGAGCCGCTGCGGGCAGCGCGCGCGATCGGTGTCGGCCTGCGGACCCTGCACGACGCCGCGCCCGTGCCGGACTGTCCGTTCGACTGGTCGGTGCCCGCCCGACTGGCGCGCCTGCGCGCCGACGCCCGGCGAGACCTGGCCGACCCGCCGGTCGTGGACCGGCTGGTGGTGTGCCACGGCGACGCCTGCGCACCCAACACCCTGCTGGGCGACGACGGCAGCTTCGCCGGCCTGGTCGACCTGGACTCGCTCGGTGTCGCCGACCGCTGGGCCGACCTGGCGGTGGCGACGCTGTCGCTGGGTTGGAACTACGGCGAGCACCGGCGAGCCGAGGCCGAGGCGGAACTGATAGGGGCCTATGGCCTGCAACCCGATGCCATCCGCCTCGACTACTACCGACGGCTGTGGGAGGCCCCCGAGTTGGCCCCCGGCTAAGCTCGACCCGTCGGATCATCGGGTTCGGCGTCGGAGCACTGAAGGTAATCGGAGAGTGTCTGTGCAGGTCACGAGCGTCGGTCACGCCGGCTTCCTGATCGAGACCCGGGCGGGCAGCATCCTATGCGACCCGTGGGTGAATCCCGCGTACTTCGCGTCGTGGTTCCCGTTCCCGGACAACAGCGGCCTGGACTGGGCGGCACTCGGCGACGTCGACTACCTGTACGTCTCGCACCTGCACAAGGATCACTTCGATCCCGAGCTCCTGACCGCGCACGTCAACAAGGACGCGGTCGTCCTGCTGCCCGACTATCCGGTGCCGGATCTGCGCCGTGAGCTCGAGAACCTCGGGTTCCACCGCTTCTTCGAGACCACCGACTCGGTCAAGCACACGGTCAGCGGCCCCAAGGGTGACCTCGATGTGATGGTCATCGCCCTGCGGGCGCCGGCCGACGGCCCGATCGGCGACTCCGGCCTGGTGGTCTCCGACGGTGTGACCACGGTGTTCAACATGAACGACTCACGCCCGATCGACCTGGACGCGCTGACCGATGCGTTCGGCCACGTCGACGTCCACATGCTGCAGTTCTCGGGGGCCATCTGGTACCCGATGGTCTATGACATGCCGGAGCGCGCCAAGGAGTCCTTCGGAACCCAGAAGCGGCAACGCGGAATGGATCGCTGCCGCCAGTACATCGCGCAGGTCGGGGCGACATGGGTGATCCCGTCGGCCGGGCCGCCATGCTTCCTCGACCCCGTGCTGCGTGATCTCAACGACGATCACGGCGACCCGGCCAACATCTTCCCCGACCAGGTGGTCTTCCTGGACCAGATGCGGCGGCACGGCCACGACGGCGGTCTGCTGATGATCCCCGCATCGACGGCGGATTTCACTGGCTCGCAACTGAATTCGCTGCGGCACCCGATTCCCGAGGATCAGGTCGAGGCCATCTTCACCACCGGCAAGGCGGAGTACATCGAGGCCTACGCGCGCCGCGCGGAGCCGGTGCTGGCAGCGGAGAAGGCGCGCTGGGCGCCAGCGCAGGGCGCGCCGCTGCTCGACCCGCTGCGGGAACTGTTCGAGCCGATCATGGCGCAGACCGACCAGATCTGCGACGGCATCGGGTACCCCGTCGAACTCCGGGTCACCGGTAACGGCGACGACGAGATCGTCGTGCTGGATTTCCCGAAACGTGTTGTGCGCGGGCCGATCCCGGACGAGAAGTTCCGCTACGGATTCGGCATCGCCGCGGAGCTGGTGCGCACCGTGGTGCGCGATCACGAACCGGACTGGGTCAACACGATCTTCCTGTCCACGCGGTTCTCGGCGTGGCGGGTCGGGGGCTACAACGAGTACCTGTACACCTTCTTCAAATGCCTGACCGACGAGCGGATCGCCTATGCCGACGGCTGGTTCGCCGAGGCACACGACGATTCCGCGTCGATCACCCTGGACGGTTGGGAGATCCAGCGCCGCTGCCCGCACCTGAAGGCCGATCTGTCCAAGTTCGGCGTGGTGGAGGGCTCGACGCTGACCTGCAACCTGCACGGCTGGCACTGGAACCTGGAGAACGGCCGCTGTCTGACCAGCAGCGGTCATGAGCTGAGATCCACGAGATTGTGAGCGTTCCACCCCGGCAGTACTACGACGACGGGCTGATCCAGCTGGACCGGCACGCGTTGACCCTGCGGCGCTACCACTTCCCGTCGGGAACCGCGAAAGTGATTCCGGTGCAGCACATCCGTGGTTACGAGGCGACCCCGTTGGGGATGTTCCAGCAGCGCTTCCGGATCTGGGGCACCTCCGACTTCCGACGGTGGCTGCCGTTGGACGTGGCGCGGCCGACCAGGGCCACGCTGATCACCCTGGACGTCCCGGGCCTGCGGTTGCACCCGGCGTTCACCCCCGAACGGCCCGCGGAGTTCATCGAGATGCTCGACGAAGTGCTGGGAGACCGCAGGGGCCGCTCAGTATTGTGAAACTCGTTGCTGCAGTTCGGATTTTGCATCCGATACGGTGTCATACACCCGGACCACCGCCCGGTCACCCGGCTGCAGGTAGGTAGACTCGCCCAGCGGGGTGTAGCGGGTGGCGCCGATCCCGATCAGCACGTGATCCGGACGGCCGGAGGCCACCATCAGCGCGCCGACATCCTCGAGCGGCGTGTCCGGCGAGCCCTTCTGGTTGGTCAGTCGCTCGACGATCCAGTCCAGCAGCACCTCGCCGTAGTAGGAGTAGCCCAGCAGCGGGCTGTCCACGCCGTAGGCCTGTTCGGTGCCGTCGCTGCCCTCCAGGAAGCAGACCAACCGCAGGCTGGCGGTCGGACCGTCCGGGGTCAGGTCACCGATGTGGAAGAACTGTGCGGCAACACCTTTGGAGGCCGGACCCCAGTTCTTCTTGTGGCTGATCTTCGGCGCCCCCGGCCGGCGGATCGAGCAGTCGTTGAACGCCCCCAGCGCGAACGGCTCCAGGTCGGCCACGGTGTCACCGTTCCAGCGCACCCGGCAGGCCAGTGCCACCTCGGGTTCGATCTGCAGGTTGAGCGGACCCTCGAATTCTGGAGTGGGTTCGGGCAGCACGATCGCGTCGGTCGACAGCGGGAACTGGCCCAGGAAGGTGTCCGAACCCGGTGCGTACCAAGGGAAGATGCCCTTGGGTGCTGAGCCTTCGACGCCTTCGGTGACAACGTTCACGAAGTCGGCGTCCTCGCCGGCCTGTTCGAGGTGTCCGGCGAAATTGCCGGCCACCCCGAAGCCGAACCAGCTGCGCATCTCCTGCAGGTCGAGGTCGATCATGGTTCGAGTACCTCCGTACCCACGTAGGGCACCAGCGCCGCGGGCACCCGGACGGAACCGTCGGGCTGCTGGTGGTTCTCCAGGATGGCCACCAGCCAGCGGGTGGTGGCCAGCGTGCCGTTGAGGGTCGCCGCAATCTGCGGCTTGCCGTTGTCGTCGCGGAAGCGGGTGCCCAGCCGGCGCGCCTGGAAGGTCGTGCAGTTCGACGTGGAGGTCAGCTCCCGGTAGGTGTCCTGCGTCGGCACCCAGGCCTCGCAGTCGAACTTGCGTGCCGCCGACGAGCCGAGGTCGCCGGCGGCGACGTCGATCACGCGGTAGGGCACCTCGATGAGCGCCAGCATGTCCCGCTGCCAGCCGAGCAGCCGGTGGTGCTCGGCCGCGGCATCCTCGGGCCGGCAGTAGACGAACGCCTCGACCTTGTCGAACTGGTGCACCCGGATGATGCCCTTGGTGTCCTTGCCGTAACTGCCCGCCTCCCGGCGGAAGCACGACGACCATGCCGCGTAGCGCAGCGGGCCCGCCGACAGGTCCAGGATCTCGTCGGAGTGGTACCCGGCCAGCGGCACTTCCGAGGTGCCGACGAGGTACAGATCGTCGTTGGGCAGGTGGTAGATCTCCTCGGCGTGCGCGCCGAGGAAGCCGGTGCCGCCCATGATCTCCGGGCGCACCAGCACCGGCGGGATCATCATGGTGAAGCCGTTGTCCACGGCCAGCCGGGTGGCCAGCTGCAACAGCCCGAGTTGCAGCAGTGCGCCCCGACCGGTCAGGAAGTAGAACCGGGACCCGGAGACCTTGGCCCCGCGTTCCATGTCGATCAGGCCGAGCGCCTCACCGAGGTCCAGGTGGTCGCGGGGATCCGACAGGGTGGGCGGAGTCCCGACGGTGTCCAGCACGACGAAGTCGTCCTCGCCGCCGGCGGGCACACCGTCGAGCACGACGTTGGACAGGGCCAGGTGCGCCCCGGTGAAGGCGGCCTCGGCGGCGCTCTGATCGACTTCGGCCGACTTGACCGCCGTGGCCAGGTCCTTGGCCCGGGCGAGCACCGTTGGCCGGTCCTCCGAGGAGGCCGACGACACCTGCTTGCTCATGACCTTCTGTTCGGCGCGCAGCGTGTCCGCGGTCGAGATCGCAGTCCGGCGGGCGGCGTCGGCGGACAGCAGTTCGTCCACCAGTGCAGGGTCCTCGCCGCGGCTGGACTGCGAACGGCGCACGGCCTCGGGGTTGTCCCTGAGCAGCATCAGGTCGATCACACCGGGAAACCCTACTTTCGTCCCACCCAACCGGGTAGCCCGGCCTGATTGCATCACTTGCGCATCTTTTTTCACAGCCTTCCGGACGCCTGTCACAATGGATCCGATGTCCGAACCCTCCGACCGGGACGACGCGCGTCCCGACCAGCCTGAAAGCACCGCCGAGCGGTCCCTCTGGCAACGCGCGCCCCGGACCACGCCCACGCGGCGGGTACTGCTGCTGACCGCGCTCGGCGGCTTGCTGATCGCCGGGTTGACCATGGTGCTGCCGTTCGGCCAGCACGACTCGGTCCTGACGTCCTACCTCGAACCGACCGGGGCGAGTGCCCGCAGCAATTCGACGTTCCAGAAGGCTGTGGCCGGGAACTGCCTGACCTGGCCGGACAACGCGCCGGATCAGGCGACCATCGTGGACTGCGCGGACGACCATCGGTTCGAGGTCGCCGCGTCGGTGGACATGGGCGCCTTCCCCGGCGCCGAGTACGGCCCGGACGCCGCGCCACCGTCACCGGCCCGTATCCAGCAGATCAGCCAGGAGCAGTGCCAGGCCGCGGTGCAGCGCTACCTGGGCCCGAAGTTCGATCCGAACAGCCGGTTCGCGGTGAGCATGCTGTGGGCGGGTGACAAGGCCTGGAAGCAGTCCGGCGAGCGGCGGATGCTGTGCGGCCTGCAGGCCCCCGGCCCGGACAACAAGCAGCTCGCCACCAAGGGCAAGGTCGCCGAGGTCGATCAATCGAAGGTGTGGCCCGCGGGTACCTGCCTGGGCATCGATCCGGCCAGCAATCAGCCGATCGACGTGCCGGTGGACTGCACCGCACCCCACGCGATGGAGATCACCGGCGTCGTCAACCTGGCCGAGAAATTCCCCGACGCACTGCCGGCGGAGGCGGACCAGGACCTGTTCATCAAGGACGCCTGCACCCGGCTGACCGATGCGTTCCTGGCGCCCATCCAGTTGCGGACCACCACGCTGACGCTGATCTACAGCACGGTGTCGCTGCCGAGCTGGACGGCCGGCAGCCGCCAGGTGGCCTGCAGCGTGGGCGCCACGCTCGGCAACGGCGCCTGGGCGACGCTGCTCGACAGCGCCAAGGGGCCGCTGCTGATCAACGGCCAGCCGCCGGTTCCGCCGCCGGACATTCCCGCCGATCGGCTGAACCTGCCGCCGGTGCCGCTGCCGGATCCGTCCGCGCAGTCGGGCAATTCGGCGGACACCTCGGGTTCGTACTCGTCCGGATCGTCGTCCTCGGGGTCCTCGTCGGGTTCGTCGTCAGGGTCCTCGGCCAGCGGCGGCGGCTCGAGTCAGAGCGGCTCCGGCCAGCAGACCCAGCACCTGCCGCAGCAGGCCACCCAGGCGCCGGCAACCCAGCAGGCCCCGCCGCCGCCGCAGCAGAACACGTTCAACCCGCCGGCGCCGGACGCCCCCGCGCCGGTCGCTCCGGCTCCTGCCCCCGCACCCCTGCCACCGCCGGGTGACGTGTTGCCGGCCGGCCCGCCACCGGGACCCGCCGACCTGCCGCCGGCGTAGCCGCCGTGGCCGTGCGGATGAGCCCGCCCCGGTTCGAGGAACTCGTCTCGGATGCGCTGGACCTGATTCCCGGCCCGCTCGCGGCGGCCATCGACAACGTCGTCGTGCTGGTCGAGGACCGCCATCCCGACGAGCCGGATCTGCTCGGACTCTACGAGGGCGTGGCGCTGACCGAGCGGGACAGCAACTACGCCGGCGCCCTGCCCGATGTGATCACCATCTATCGCGACGCGCTGCTCGCGATGTGCGATTCCGAGCAGGAGGTGGTCGACGAGGTCGCCGTCACCGTCGTGCACGAACTCGCCCATCACTTCGGTATCGACGACGACCGGCTGCATGAGCTGGGTTGGGGCTGAGGCGCGTCTGCGCAGGTTTGTCGGGCCGCGGTGATAGGAACGACGCATGGGCACGACCTGTAGGGAGTGCGAGGCCGGGCAGGGCCTCGGGTGGGTGCACTGTCACGGCACGCTCATCCGCCATTGGCTGGGCCGGGCGGAATGCACGGACCGGGACTGCCCGGATGCCGATCTGATGGCCCACTCGCTGGTGATCGACTGTGATGCGGCGGGGTGTCCCTGTGCTCAGCCCATCGGATCGGCGGCGGACTCCGCCGGGTGGGCAGCCTCGGGGTAGAACGGCGGCGCCGCCGAGCCCCAGTGCAGGCAGCTCCACCGCCCATCGGCGACGGGCGCCAGCAACACCGATTCGGTGTTGGTCAGATGGTGCTCGAGCGCGAAGGCGCTCTCCACGCCCGACAAGGTCTTGGCCACCAGCCGGATCGCGGCACCGTGGGAGACCACGACGATGTCGGATGTCCAGGCGTCGTCGTCCAGGTAACGCAGTCGCAGGTCGGCCAGCACCGGCAGGTAACGGTCCAGCACCTGGTGCGCGGTTTCGCCGCCGGGCATCGGCACCGCGAGGTCGCCCTCCTGCCAGCGCCGGTAGATGCTGTTGAACTCCTCGACGGCCTCGTCGTCGTTGCGGTTCTCCAGGTCACCGACCTGAACCTCGTGCAGTCCGTCCAGTTGGTGGGTGGGCAGCCGCAGTTCAGTGCCGATCTCGGCGGCCGTCTGGAGGGCCCGGGTGGCGATGGAGTGAATGACCAGACCTGCGGGCCGGGTCTGGCTCTGGGCGAATTTCCGGGCCTGGTCCCGGCCGAGCGGGGTCAGTTCCGCACCGGGCGGGCGGGTGTCCAGCCGCCGGTCCACGTTGCCGTAGGACTGGCCGTGCCGGACCAGCACCAGCCGGCCGCTCACCGGTCGCCCTCGCGCAGCCGGGCCAGCCACCGGGCGGCCGCGTCGAGTTCCGGCGGCACCGCGCCGACGGCCGCGCCGGTCGGCCAGGACCCGAGGTAGCGCACGTCGGCGCAGCGCCGGTGCAGCGCGGTGAGGGCTTCTGCGACGGCGACGTCGTCGATATGCCCGACGCAGTCGAGGAAGAACACGTACGTGCCGAGTTCGACTCGGGTGGGCCGGGATTCGATGAGGGTCAGGTCGATGTCGCGGATGCCGAACTCGGTCATCGCCGCGACCAGTGCCCCGGGCCGGTTCTCCAGCCGGAGGACGACCGACGTCCGGTCGGCCCCGGTGCGCGCGGGCGGCGGGGCGGGGCGCCCGACGAGCACGAAGCGGGTCCGGGCGTTGGGTTCGTCGACGACACCGTCGGCCAGCGTGGCCAGGCCGTAGCGGCGGGCGGCCAGTGCGGTGCTGACCCCGGCGTCGGCCCGGCTGGCCGAGACATCTTGTGCGGCAGCGGCATTGGAGATGGCGGCGGTGATCTCAGCGGCCGGCAGGTGGTCGGCCAGCCAGCGCCGCACCTGCGCGGCGGCCACCGGGAACGCCGCCACGGTGCGCACCTGGTCGGCCGTCGTCCCCGGGCGCACCGCGATGCTGAACTCGACGTCCAGGGTGAGCTCGGCGAACACCTGTAGGGGCGTCCCGGTTGCCAGGTTGTCCAGCGTCGCGAGCACGGTGCCGTCGATCGAGTTCTCGATCGGTACGCAGGCGTAGTCGGCGGAGCCGTCGCGCACCGCGTCCAGCGCCGCGGGGGTGCTGTCGGTGCTCAACGGCTCGGTCGCGCCGGCTCCCGGCGCCGCGGGAATCAGGCCGGCGGCGGTCATCTGGAGCAGCGCGGCTTCGGAGAACGTCCCCTCTGGGCCGAGGTAGGCGATGCGGGCCACCTGCAAACCCTATCCGGTGACCCTTGCGGAAACCCGGACGTTCCAGTTAAGTAAGGCTCACCTTATTAACCAGACCGATCGACCGCGAAAGGGTCCCTCGATGTCACAGGCGACCATCCCCGGCCCGACGAGCGCGGAACGGATCCGCAGCGCCTGCGCCCGGCCCGGTAGCGCACTGCTGGCGATCGAGGGTGCCGAACCCGAGGCGACGGGTGTGCACCACCTGCTGACCGACGGCGCGTTCGCGATCACCGTGCCGGCTCGGGGTTACGCGGCGGCCAACGTCACCGCCGCCGGCGCCGCGGGCGTCCCGGCGATGCTGGAGCTGACGGAGTATGCGCCGCTGCCACTGCGCGAACCGGTCCGTTCGCTGGTTTGGATCCGCGGCCAGCTGCACCGGGTGCCCGCCGCGGCGGTCGGTGATCTGCTGGACCTCGTCGCCGCCGAGCAACCCAATCCGGCTCTGCTGCAGGTGGGTTCGGAACACAGCCTGCTGCGGTTGGAGGCGGAGTCCGTCGTGGTGGCTGACTCCACGGGCGCCGAATCGGTGGGTGTCACCGCCCTGCTCGAGGCGCAGCCCGATCCGTTCTGCGCGCTGGAGACCTGCTGGCTGCGCCACATCGACGACGACCACCGCGACGTGGTCGCGCGACTGGCGTCCCGGCTGCCCGGCCCGCTGCGCCGCGGCCGGGTCCGGCCGCTGGGGCTGGACCGCTACGGCGTGCGGCTGCGCGTGGAGGATCAGGACGGCGACCATGACATCCGGCTGCCGTTCGTTCGCCCGGTCGACGACATCAATAGCCTCGGTCAGGCCATCCGGATGCTGATCGGGTGCCCGTTCGTCAACGGCCTGCGCGCCCGCGGCATCTGACCGGCACCCAACCGACCGGCGCGGCTACCGTGACGGGGTGACCCAGCGGGACGGCGAGCCGAAGTCCGTCCCCGCGACGACGGCCCTGAAGATCGAGGTCGTCCTCGTCCTGGCCATCACGTTCGGCTTCAGCGCGCTCACCTCCGTCCTGCTGCTGTCCGACGCGGTGCTGCGCGGTCTGGCCGACCAGCGGGTGCCGCTCATTCCGCGCCGCTCGTACTTCGATCTGATCGACCTGGGCCTCAATCTCGCCGTCCTCGTCCAACTCCTGGGCTGGGGCGCCCTGGGTCTCTACCTGCTGTGGCGGGATGGCATCCGGCCGGCCGGCATCGGACTGGGCCGCTTCCGGCCACGGCCGGACCTGGCCGGCGGCCTGGCCCTGGCCGCGCTGATCGGGCTGCCCGGCCTGGGCCTGTATCTGCTGGCCCGGGCCGCGGGGCTGAGCGCGTCGGTGGTCCCGACCGAACTCACCGATACGTGGTGGCGGATCCCGGTCCTGATCCTGGCGGCCTTCGCCAACGGCTGGGCCGAGGAGATCATCGTGGTCGGGTACCTACTGACCCGGCTGGATCAGCTGGGCGTCGGGCGGCGGGCCGCGATCGGATGGTCGGCGCTGCTGCGCGGGACGTATCACCTCTATCAGGGGTTTGGCGGCGGCCTCGGGAATCTGGCGATGGGTGTGATCTTCGGCGCGGCGTGGCGCAGGTCGGGCCGGTTGTGGCCGCTGATCGTCGCCCACGGTGTTATCGACTCGGTGGCGTTCGTGGGTTACGCCCTGTTGGCCGGCCATCTGACGTGGCTGCGCTGACGGCCGCCTACCAGGCCGTACCGTGTTTGGGTGAGTGCACACCGGCCGCCGCCCCCGCGCGACCCGCGCGGCGATCCGCGGCGCCCGCCGGAACGGGAAGCATCTCAGGTGCTGCGCCGGGATCCGGCCCGGCGACCTCAGGGCTCACCCGCACCGGATCCGCCCACCGTGCCGCTGCGACGGGTGCCACAGGCGCTGCCGAAGCTCACGCCGCCGCCCACCCCGGCACCGCCGGCGGCGCCGGCGGCCCGTGCGCCCAGGGCTGCCACCACCGGTCGCACCAGTCGTCGCAGCAAGCGTGTGGCGGCGCCACCGGCCACGCCCTCGCCCGCTGGGCCGCCGGCCGCCAAGCCGCCGCCGAAGCGACCCGCGGTCAGCCGGACCCGCCGTCGCCGGCCGCCGATCGGCCGCATCCTGCTGACGATCCTGCTGCTCGGGGTGTGCGTGGTGACCGGGGTGGCGGTCTGGGGCGAGCGCGCGCTGCACCGTATTCCGGCGCTGACCGATTACGACGGGCGGCCCGCGGCCGGCAGCGGCACGAACTGGCTGCTGGTCGGTTCGGACAGCCGCGAAGGCCTGACCGAGGAACAGCAGTCCGACCTGTCGACGGGCGGCGACCTGGGCAGTGGCCGGACCGACACGATCCTGCTGGTACATGTTCCGGCGCTGGGATCGGGGACCAGCGCCACCATGGTGTCGATCCCGCGTGATTCCTATGTCGAGATCCCGGGCTACGGATCGGACAAGGTCAACGCGGCGTTCTCCGAGGGCGGCGCGGCGCTGCTGGTGCAGACGGTCGAACAGGCCACCGGACTGCGGGTCGACCACTACGCCGAGATCGGGTTCGGGGGGTTCGCCGGCGTCGTCGATGCGCTCGGTGGGGTGACCATGTGCCCCGCCGAGCCGATCACCGATCCGCTGGCCGGAATCGATCTGCTGGCGGGCTGCCAGACCCTCGACGGGCGCAATGCGCTCGGCTATGTCCGTAGCCGCGCCACGGCTCGAGCGGACCTCGACCGGATGGCCAACCAGCGGCAGTTCGTGTCGGCGATGTTGCACCGCGCGGGCAGCCCGGCGGTGTGGGCGAACCCGTGGCGCTGGTACGCGGTGCCCCGGGCCGCGGTCGCCGCGCTGGCGGTGAACACCGACGACCACATCTGGGATCTGGCCCGGCTGGGCTGGGCCCTGCGCGACGCATCGACCGTCACCGTGCCGATCGGCGAGTTCACCTACAACGATTCCGGCGACGTCGTGCTGTGGGACGTCAGTGTCGCCGGCGAACTGTTCACGGCCCTGAACAGTGACCAGCCGGTGCCGCAGTCGGTGCGGGACGCGCAGCCATGACACTTCGGGCCGAATTGGTAATGGCGGGCGGGCCACCAATTCCCGGAATTGTCCGATGGAGTTAGGAATGCCTTTCCTGGCTAAGGTAAACCTTCGGCGAAACCCGGGTTCTACCTGCGATATCCTCAATAACATGGGTCATGTTCATAATTCTGAAAATAAATTCTGTGCTCTCATGCAGGACCAGATCCGAAATGAATTCACCGCGGCGCAGCAGTATATTGCGATCGCCGTGTTTTGCGACGGCGAGGACCTTCCGCGGCTGGCCACCCACTTCTACCGGCAGGCCGTCGAGGAACGCAACCACGCCATGATGCTGGTGCGCTACCTGCTGGACCGCGACGTCAAGGTCGACATTCCCGGCACCGACGCCGTCCGCAACGTGTTCGGATCGGTCCGGGAAGCGGTGGCGCTCGCCCTCGATCTCGAACGCGGGGTCACCGACCAGATCACCACGCTGGCGAGCACCGCGCGGGACGAGCGCGATTATCTCGGCGAGCAGTTCATGCAGTGGTTCCTCAAGGAACAGGTCGAAGAGGTCGCGTCGATGAGCACCCTGCTGCGCACGGTCGACCGGGCCGGCAGCAACCTTTTCCACATCGAGGACTTCGTCGCGCGTGAGATGGCCCCGCAGGGCGGCATCGACCCGGGCGCACCCGCGGCGGCCGGGGGCGTGCTGGCCGGTTGATCGCGGCGGACGGTCAGCCGGGCAGATCGCGCCCGGCGCCCGTGCGTCCCGTCTCCAGCTGGCCCCGGGTCCGGCCGGGGTGGTTGGTGGCGATCCACGCCACCCCCAGATCGCTGCAGTAGTCGATGTCGTCGAACGTGTCGACGGTCCAGCAGTACAGCGACCGGCCCTGCGCGGCCGCGCGGTCCACCAGGGCGGGATGCTCCCGCAGGGTCTGGATGGACGGCCCGACGGCAGTTGCCCCGACGGTGGTGGCGGCGCTCCCACCCAGCACCCGGGACGTGTCGCCGAGCAGCACCGTCGGCAGCAGCGGCGCGGCCCGCCGGATCCGCCAGACCGCGGCCGCGGAGAACGACATCACCACCGCCCGCGACAGCGCCGCCGACGGCGGGGCGGCGATCCCGTACCGGTGCAGCAGGGCCAGCACCTTGCTCTCGACCAGTGCGCCGTAGCGGACCGGATGCTTGGTCTCGATGAACAGCTTGACGGGCCGGGTCCAGTCGAGCGCGAGGCGCACCAATTCATCGAGGGTGAGCAGACCCGTTCGCTCACCCGGCTCCGCGCCGTGCGGGCCCCCGAAGTCGAAGTGGCGGAGTTGCGCCAGGGTCATCTCACTCACCAGACCGGTTCCGGTCGAGGTCCGATCGATCCGGCGATCGTGCACACAGACCAGGTGCCCGTCCCGGGTCAGCCGGACATCGCACTCGAGCCCGTCGGCACCCTCCTGCAGGGCCAGATCATAGGCGGCCAGCGTGTGTTCGGGACGGTCGCCGGAGGCGCCGCGATGGGCCACCACGAACGGGTGCCCCCCGTCAACCTCCGCTGCGGGCGCCATGTCGCTATGCTGCCGGTTCCCGGTCCCGTGTTTCCACCGCGACATCCGGTTCGGCCCCGGCGGATTCCGGTTCCGGCTCGGGCTCCGGCGCGGCGGCCGGTTCGGCCGGCACCACGACCCAGCGATACGCGGACCGGTCCACCGGCTTCCTCTCGAAGCCTTCGTGGACGCCGGTCAGTGCGACGACGGTGGCCAGGGCCAGCAGGTAGGCCAATGTGGTCCGAACGGTGTTGTCCGCGATGCCCTGCGCGTCCGCCGCGAAGCTGGTGGCGATCGCGAACGCGGACAGCAGTGTGCTGAGCACCCACAGGATCCACCAGATGATGACGGGCCGGCGCAACCGGCTGTAGATCCCCTCGAACATGGCCGTCTCGATGACGAACACGGGTGCCCACAACAGGTTGGCCACCGGGATCAGGCAGCCGGCCCACAACATCCAAGGAGGTCGCGGATCGTCCAGCCCCCGATGGCCGTAGGCCGCCGCGCGGCGCGCGATCAACCATCGGGTCAGAACGACCGCGCAGCAGATCACCGCGACCAGCGCGGCGAAACTCGCAAGCGCGCCCAGCCAGACGCCGAACCCGGCGATCACGGGATGCAGCAGCGTGGTCCGGTTGATGATGAGCAGTACGTAGCGCAGGGCGTGGGCGGCGGCTGCCACCGCGAGCACGATCGCCGCGATCCGCAGGGCCGCGGAGACGAGCACGGCCGACGGGCCGAGTGGCGCGGCGGGGGCCTGCGCGACCGGGACGATGGTGTCGTGCAGTCCCCAGCCGGGGTTGGCCGGATAGTGCGGTGTCGGTGAGAGGGCAGCCCGGCTGCGGCGCGCGGCCGGCGGTGGGCCGGGCCGCACGGCGATCCAGCGGAAGCCCGCCGGTGCGCCACCGGGGCGCGCCGGGGCAGGTGCGGAGGGACGGGGCGGCAGCGTGGGAGCGGGTGCGAGCAGGGCACCCTGGCATCGCGGACACCAGGCGCGCTGGCGGTCACGGACATTCCAGCGCGTGCCGCACGCCGAGCAGACCTGGATCACCGGACCAGCCTAATCAGATCGTTCCGGGGCTGCCGTCGTCAGTGACCACCGGCCGCCCCGACGCCGCCCAGGCCACCATGCCGCCGACGACGTTGACCGCGTCGAAGCCGTTGCGCACCAGATGCAGTACGACCGTGCCGCCGAACTCGTCGGGGAGTCCGCTCACCTGATGCTGGGGCACGTCCACGTCGTCCATCGCCATGATCGTTGCACGTCAGCAGCAATGTCGGTGCTATCCACAGTTTCCACAGGCTTATCCACAGTGTGAATCGGCCTCCATAGGGGCCTCTACCGGCGGTATTACCGGCCGTGGCAGGGGGCTGGTTGTGCACAACTCGCCGAGGCGCCGGG
>Ga0209023_10000403_pt1 | contig 67573 bp, 60 predicted proteins | sample LakOneMetagenome_FD_187468 | JGI IMG/M metagenome (GOLD analysis project Ga0209023, IMG submission 187468) | Freshwater and sediment microbial communities from Lake Erie, Canada (SPAdes) (version 2) | ecosystem: Environmental > Aquatic > Freshwater > Lentic | place: Lake Erie, Canada...
CGGCGAGTCCACCGGTACCGACGCCCCAAGGTAAACTGTTGAACCCGCTGCGCACGGCCACCATGTGGCTGGCGTAGCGCCAGCCGCAGGAATCCGCATGTCCTCACCGACCAGCCCGCAGCGCACGCTGCCCGATGTCGCGACCGAAACGCGCCCCGACCAGGCCGGCGCGCTCGACGGCGTTGGCATGGAACGCATCGAGATGCCGGTCCTGCTGGTCGCGCCGGACGGCGTCGCGCAACGTGTCAGCGCGCGCATTGACGCGTTCGTGAACCTCGCTCGCGAGGACCGCCGCGGCATCCACATGTCGCGCCTGTACCTGCACCTCGACCGGCACCTGTCGGCCGAACCGCTGACGCCGGCGAGCCTGCGTCGCTGCCTGCGCGACTTTCTCGATTCGCATGCGGACCTCTCGGACCGTGCATGGCTGCGCATCGGCTTCGACCATCTCGTGCGCCGGCCCGCGCTCGCGAGCGCGAACAGCGGCTGGCGTTCGTACCCGGTCGAATTGCATGCGTGGCTCGAAGGCCAGCGCTTCGAACTCGAACTCGCCCTCGACGTGCAGTACTCGAGCACGTGCCCGGCGTCCGCCGCGCTCGCGCGCCAGCTCGTGCAGGATCGATTCGCGGAAGATTTTCCCGCGGGCCGCGCGCTCGATCGCGACGCGGTGCATGCGTGGCTCGGCAGCAGCGATGGCATCGTCGCGACCCCGCACGCTCAGCGCAGCACCGCGCAGGTGCGCGTGAAGCTCGCGACCGGCGCCGACCTTCCGATCACCGAACTCATCGATGCGCTGGAAACCGCCCTGGCGACGCCGGTGCAGACCGCGGTCAAGCGCGAGGACGAACAGGCGTTCGCGCTCGCGAACGGACAGAACCTCATGTTCTGCGAAGATGCCGCGCGCCGCCTTCGCCAGGTGCTCGACGCCGACGCGCGCATCATCGACTGGTGGCTGCGCGCCGCGCACCACGAGAGCCTGCATCCGCACGATGCCGTTGCGCTCGCAACCAAGGGCGTTGCCGGCGGCTATCGGGCCTGACCAAGCGGCGGCACGCGCGTGCCGCGAATCGCTGTCGCGGCTGCGCCGCTCCTGCCGGAAATTCAGTCGAAGCCGTCCGCGAAGATGAGGTCGCTGATGCTGCCGGACTCGAAAAACGCGACGCGCTCCCGCATCTCGTTCAGGCAGCCCGGTGTAGATACCCTTGGGATGGCCGAGGAATTCGGCGGGACGTTCGTGCGGCACGGCAGCGGTCGACATGCAGGGTCCGGCGGAAGCGTGCGCCGGAATTTGGCCAGCGGTTCCTGTCGGCAAGCCAGCATTCTTGCAGTCGAGCCGGGCCCGGACTACGGTGGCGTCGCCGCCGCCGCGGCCCACACGAGGGGGATCCCATGCTGCGTTCCGCCACGCTCGCCCTGTCGCTCGCGCTGTTCGGCTCGGTCGCCGTTGCCGACGAAGTGCCCATCCCGCAAGGCTACGCCAGCCTGCAGGGCATGTTCACGTCGATGCGCGGACACCACGTGCAGATCGTCGCGGGCCGCGACAGCGTCGATGTCTCGGTCGACACCGTCGGCGGCGATCACTTCTGCGGCCGCTCCGCGCGCAGCACGGTCTGCATGCCGTACACCTCGGTGCTGTTCGTCGAGATGGTCAAGCCGGACCACGATCGCGTGCATGTGCGCGCGGACGCATCGCCGGCGCGCTGAGCGGTTTCACTGGCAAGCGAACACGCGTTCGCCGGCCCCGCGCCATCTATTTGTAGACGACCTGCGCGCGCTGGTCCTGCGAGACCTTGCGTGCGAACGCCTTCAGCGCGCGCGTGTCGTCCGGCGTGCAGACCACGCCTGGCGTCTTGTCCTCGAACACGCGCCGCAACGTGAGCACGTTGCCGCGCAGCTTGTAGGTCGCGCTGTAGGACAGGTTCCCGCTTTCGATCTTCGCGTCGTCGGGCGTCGCCAGCATCTTCATGCCGCGCGGGAACGTGTATTCGTATTCCTCGATGGAAGCGCCGCTGGAGCACGTCGTGTCGTGCTCGCCCTCCGCCTCGATGTCCGCGACCGCTGCGCCGAGGAAGCTCGCGATCGGGCGCTGGCTGAAGAGCACCGGAGAGACGCGGAATGCGCCCGGGCCGGGCACGTTGAGCACGTCCTTGACGTCGAACGTCGCGCTGTAGCGGTATTGCGCGACGAGTGCCTTGGCGTCATCGCGTTGCAGCGTGCCGCTGCCGATCTGGCCCTGGCCCTGGAAGTAGTTCTTCATCACGTCTTCCTCGTATTCGCGGGACATGTCCCGGAACGCGGATCGCGCAGAGAGCGCATATGCGCCCTCGAGCAGGACCGAACTCTCGCCCTGCAGGGAACCGTCCGCTTGCACGCGCACGGTGGTCTTCAGCGTCTGGCGGTTCGAGCCCACTGGCTGCGACGGCGTGGACGCATCCTTCTCGCCCCCGACCACCAGCACCGGTTTCCCGCGATCGGAGAACGGCAGCATGCCGAACGGCGTTGAGTTCGACGTCGCATCGAGGTAGATGTCGAGTCGCGGGATGTAGTTGATGACATGGTTGACGGTCGACACGACCGGTATCTTCGGCAGGCGATACGTACTGCCGGCGTTGATCAGCGCTTGCGTGCTCGCGATGCCGCGCGCGGCGAGCAGCGCCTGCAGCAGCGTCGCGTGGTCCTTGCAGTCGCCCATGCGGTTGTCGAGGATGAAATCCGTGTCGTGGGGTACCACGGCGCCGAGCCCGACGCAGTTGCCGGCGTAGCTGAGGTTCACGGCGACCCATTCGTAGAGCAACCGAGCGACCTCGCGAGGGTCTTTTTCGGTGCCGACGATTTCATCCGCCTTCGCCTGGACACGCGGCGTGATCACCGCCTTCGGCATCGCACTCGCGCCATACGCCTCGGCGATGTCGCGATAGGTTCGGAACGTCGAGAACGCGAAACCCGGTTGCGACTCGACGTCGACCACTGACCAGTCCGTGCGCTTTTCCTTCGGAGGATCCGGGTTTTCGAGCGTCCATTCGAGTCGATGGCGCCCCTTCTCCACGTCGTCGCGCACGGTCTTCATTCCGCGCGCCTCGTACTGCGCCCACAGCGACGTCGGCGCATCGATCTTCACGTCCACGTGGTCGTAGGCCTGCGAGCGCCAATACACCTGCGACACGGAGAAATGGTTCGGGAACATTGGTTGCGACGCCGTAAGGCGATACGACAGCACGACGGTATCGCCGGCTGCGACGTCGGGGAAAACCACGGTCGTCGTCGTTCGATCGGAAAAGACCGGCGAATCCGCACCCTGGCCTGTGTTGGTCTCGACCTGGAAGTTCGCCTTCGGCGCGTCGATGCGTCGTCCGTCGGGCTTGAGCGTGTAGGCCGCCTTGATTTCGGCCTTCTGAATGCTCGTGCTGTAGGACACGTCTGCGGTCTTGGCGTTCGCGACGGCGCGTTCCTTGAGGACGACCATCGCCCACTCGCAGTCTTCAACGTACGAACCGTCGGGCCGGATCGTGTAGGACACGTCGTAGCGCTTCATCCTCGAGTCGAGGTCGCGCTCGCCGGCGTCACCCTCGGCAAGCGCCGCGCGGGCGACCGCGAACGCGGCAAGGATCGTGATCGCGGATGCGGTGCGTGTTCGCATGATCGGTGTTCCCCGGGTGGTGTGCGTCGGTGCCTAGTGCCGTGATCCTAATCCAGCAAAGGGCATCGTGGGGACTTTGTGAGAACGGTGGAAGTAGGGCTTTGTGGAAGCGGCGGGAGTGGGGACTTTGTGGGAGCGGCGGAAGCCGCGATGCCCTTGGGTCCGGTAGGGCGGGTCGAGCACGCAGTGCGAGTCCCGCCGATACGGTATTGCCGTTGGTCGACGAAGCGGCGGCACGCGCGATGCGCGTACCGCCCTACACAGGAATGCGATCGGGACCGATCCCGGCACCTGCGTGATCCGTCGGCGACCTCGACCATCGAACACCCGGGCCGCGCGGCCCGGGTGCCGATGGTTCAGGTCAGCGGAATGCCGCCACCGTCGCCGCGGTGTTGTTGAGCACGCGGTGGTTGTCGCTGCGCGTGGTCGTGCCCATCGCGTGGCCGCCGTAGGTGATGCCCGGGTTCGACCAGTAGTTGAGGCGCGTGCAGCCGCTCGTGCAGTCGTAGGCCATGATCGTGCGCCAGCCACCGGCGGAATACTGGTAGCCGTGGCCGTACTTGTACGGCGTGTTGGTCGGATCGTTGGTCGGATCGTGGCGCGCCGCCTGCAGGTGGCCGATCTCGTGCGCGAACGAGTAGTAGCCGGTCGCGCAGTCCCAGTACACCTCGGCGAACGCGGTCGTCGCGGTCGCCTTGATCGCGGAGGCGAGGCCGCAATACGCGGTGTTCGTCACCAGCAGCACGCCGACATCCGCGGCCGAGGTGTTGCGCTGCGCGTGGATGCCGTCCATGTAGCCGTCCGAGGTGCCGCGATAGCGCGTGAGGTCGGTATCGAAGTTGCCGGTCTCGCTGTAGGTCACCTGCGACGATGTCGCCAGTTGCATCGTGATCGCGACGCCGCTGTTGGCGTAACCCTGGTTGGATTCCGCAACGGCGAGATTGATGAGCCCGACGACGTCGCCGACCTGCGACGCGACGCCCTGCGTGTAGTTCACCATCACGCGGATCGTCGTGTTGGCGGTGATCGCGTCGGGTGCGGTTGCCTCGACGTCGAGCGCCTTCGACTGCTCGAACAGCTTGCGGTACGCGAGCGGCGGATGGTCCGGCGGCATTGCCGACGCGTCCACTTCGACGATTGCGGTGCGGCCGTCGTGCAACGGGCGGATCGCGTACAGCTGGCCGAGGATGCGCACGTTGCCGGTGAGCTTGCCGTCGTGTACCACGAGCGTGGCGTCGTTCATCGGATCGTTCGTGACTTCGTTCGGCCCGAACGCCGCGCGCGCGGTCGCGAAGCTCGCGACGGTGCCGTGCCACACGAGCGAGCCGTCCTCGCTGCGATAAGACGACACCCGTTGCAGCGGCACGTCGAGCGCGCCACCGAAGTCGAGGTTGAGCAGGACGCTGTCGGTGCCCTCGTCGAGCTGCGCGGTGTCGGCCGTCACGAGCTGCATCGCATGCGTCGACGGGCGCGATGCCAGCGCCTGCCAGGCGGTGTCCGTTTCCGGCGCTTTCATCACCATCGGCACCGGCGAAAACAGCGCCGGCGCCGCGAAGGCGGATCCGAACGGTGCGACGACGAGTGCCCCGGCGATCCAGCGCGCGAGTTGCGTGGAATGCTTCATGAGTGTGAGTCCCTCTCAGGTAATGCCGACGCCACGCGCGAGTCCACCCCCAGGTTGGTAGCGCTCGGCGGTTCGGTGCGACGAGCGGACCCGCATCCCCGCCGCCGATCTTCGGCGCGCACGGCCGCGAAAGGGGCGACGCAGTGCACGTTTCTGGACAATGGGGGAAAGTGGAACGCATAGCGTGGTCGCGCAGGAACTGGATCACACTCGATCCTGGTGCCAGCCGGCCTTGGCCGCCCGGCCTACGGGCGCGGGATCATCGGCCTCCGTCGGATCGAATGGGGGTGGGCGCCAGCCCGGGCTCGGACGAATAGCGTAGCCTCTCTAGCCCCATTTCATTTCGCCAAGGGCGACCTTGGCGCCGATATCGAGCGCCACATCCATGCCGGCATTGGGGTAGCGCTTCTTCATGGCGGCAATCAGCATCGCGCTGTCGGCAGCCTTGGCGCGCTCTTCTTCGAATGCGAGAAGGTATTCGCGCGTATAGGAAATGGCTGACGCATCCGTCGGCGCATTCTCAGTGGCATGTCCCGCCACCACGATGCGTGGCTTGCGCGCAGCCATCGCGTCCAGGTTCTTGACCCACGCGGCTCGCTGCTCCGCGGTCGCGGTGTCAGCGGTCCACACGTGCACGCCCGAAAAAACCAACACCCCACCGAAGATCGCTTCGAGCTCCGGCACCCACAGATAGCGCCGATTGTCCAGGTTATCGGCCTCGATGATTTCAATCGCCGCACCATCGACGCTCAGTGAAGGATCATCCATCGCCTCGATCTTCACCACGTCGGAAAGCGTCTGTGGACCATTGTCATTGAGTTGAGGCCCCCACACGTCGAGCTTCTTCTGCACGCTGGCGTTGATCGCGGACACGACGGCGGAGGCTGCCAACATCGGCACGTATGGGAAGGCGGCGCGCACGGCGCCGAGGCTGAAGTAGTAGTCGGGATCGCTTTGACTGACGTACACGGCTTTCAGGCTCCTGCCGGCCGCTGCGATCGCATCGGCGATCGCCTTGCCATCGGACAGCGTGAAACCTCCGTCGACGAGGAGCGCCTGCGTCGCCCCCAGCAGAAGCACCGGAGCGCGGAAAAATCCGCTCGGACCGGCGGGAAAATGTCGCCATGTGAGTCGCGAATCCGGGGTCATGCTTCTTCCTCCATCCGAAGGCCGCGGATGCGGCGGACGGGAAGGCTAGTGGTTTCCCATTGATTGATATGCAGCCTAAACTGCAATGCATTGTTGCTCGCATCGAACGAATAGGGGTGCCGTGCATGGACCGCATTCTTGCCGCACAGGTCTTTGTCAGCATCGCCGAGCGCGGCAGCCTCAGCGGTGCGGCTGAATTGCTGGACATGTCACGGGCGATGGTCACCCGCTATCTGGCGGAAATGGAGGACTGGTCCGGCGCTCGCCTGTTTCACCGCACCACCCGTCGCATCAATCTCACGGCGGCCGGCGAAGCGACGCTGATTCGCTGTCGCGAAATGCTCGCGCTTGCGGAACAGGTGCCGGTGGTTGGCGATTCCTTGACGGACGAGCCGCGGGGAATCTTGCGCATTGCGTGCTCGCAGTCGCTGGCGCAAGCCTCGCTCGCCGCCGCCGTAACGGCGTATTTGCAGCGCTACCCGCGTACCTCGATCGATCTTCAGATCGACAACAGGGCGGTGAACCTGGTCGAGGAACGCATCGACCTGGCGATCCGCATCACCAACCAACTTGCCCCTGGCATGATCGCGCGCAATCTGGGCAAATGCGCCTCGATCGTCTGCGCCGCGCCCGCCTATCTGAAGGCATTCGGCATCCCCAAGCGCGCCGAAGACCTCAGCCAGCACAACTGCCTGACTTACGCTTATTTCGGCAAGAGCCTGTGGCACTTCGAGCGCGCCGGCAAGGCGATCAGCGTGCCCGTCGGCGGCAACCTGAGCGCGAATGATTCAATGGTGCTGCTGCGAGCCGCCGTCGAAGGAGCGGGCATCGTGATGCAACCGGTGTTTTCCGCAGAGCCCCTCATCAAGAACAAGAAGCTCGTCGCGCTGTTGCCGCAGTACAAGCCGCACACCTTGGCCATCCACGGGCTCTATATCTCCCGCCAACATCAGCCGGCAATCATGCGCACGATGCTGGATTTTCTGGTGAAGTGGTTTGCAGCGTCGGCTTGAGGGACGCCAGCCGCGTCATGGCGTCGGCCGCACGATTACATGGCGGCGTTGCCCCCATGGGCGGAGGCAGATAGGGCCAGGCGACGCGAAGCGCCGTGCTGACGTTCCAGGCAATCGCCAACGCTAGTCGGCGTCAGCGGCGATCGTGATCCCGCCCGTGATCGGCGCGGCCGTCACGGTCGTTGTGGTCGCCATGGTCGCCCTGATTGCCCTGGTTGCCACCATGGTTGCCGCGATTGCCGTTGCCGTGCGAGCCGGAGTTTTGATGCGGGCCGGATCCGTGTCCGTACTCGCTGTTGCCGTGATGGGTGTTGCCGTACGACACGTGGGACGGTCCGCGCGGGATATGCGGGGAGACGTAGCCGGGGTTCGGGCCGTGTCCGTAGTTTCCGTGTCCGTAGTTGTTGCCGTGGACGACGTTGTGTCCGCCGTAGCCGCCATGCCAGCCCGGCGGGCGCGGCGGTGCGCGATGCACGAAGTGGCGGTTTTCCCAGCGGTTGCGGTCCCGGTACCAGCTGCGGCCGTTGTAGTGGTTCGACCAGTAGGTGCCGAGTGCGAACGCGACGATCGGGATGCCGATGCGCGCGCCGTAGTCCGCGACATAGACACGCTCGCCGTCGTAGTCCTGTTGCAGGAAGGTGCCCGCGACCCAGCCGCGGTCGGGTGCGGCGACGACGTCGCACCATTCCCATCCGTCGATGCAACCCTGCACGGATACTTCGACGCCGGCGGGCAGCATCGTGATCGCGGGGTAGTCGACGTCGGGTCCGGCACGCAGGTTGACGTTCGCGGTCACGTAGCCGTCGTAGGCGTGCGCGGCGATCGGCGCGAACAGGGTGAAGCAGGCCGTCGCGAGCCAGGTGCGGGTGTTCATGGTGCGGTCCCCCAGTGGTGGATGGGACCATCATTGCGCGTATTGCGCAGGGAAAACCGTGCGGGGGTTTTGGCGTCTATCGGGGGTTCATGCTCGAGCTGTCATCTCTCCCGAACGATGTCGCGCGCTTCCCCTCACCCCAGCCGTCTCCGCAAGCGGGAGAGGGGGAACTGTGGTCGCGCCACAGGCGCGGGTGACGGGAACGCGGTGTCAATCGATATCGAACGACTGCAGCTCGACCGGTACCGTTCCTGCCGGGCCGAAAGCGACGTTGTCGAAATAGGTGTCCCCGCCGCAGCTGAGTCCGCAATGGTAGCCGCCGAGCTCGATGGAAACGCTTTGCGCCCCTGCGGGCGCAACGAACGTCGCGCCGACCTTGTGCCAGGCAGCACCGCCTCCGGGTGCAAGGTCCGGATAATTGGGGAAATCGATCGCTACTCCGCCGCATGCCGCTGCGCTCATCCAGACGACATAAGCGAAGCCGTTGGGACTTGGTAGCGACGGGTTCACCGGAACGTACTTCGTCCACAGCGTCAGGTCATAGGAACTTCCGCCGGTCACGTCGATGCAATTGGAGATCAGCGTCTCATCCTGGTGCGACGTGATGCTGCCTGATGCCGGGTTTCCGCAGCAGTCCTCGGCAACCCACTGCGCTGCGCCTACCGGCCAGCCGGAGTAGTCGGTATCAAACGTGGGGTTGGCGATGAGGTTCTGCGCCATGGCCGGTGCGGCGCCAAGAGCGAGAAGTCCGAGGATGAGCGCGCGGATGCCAGATCGCTTCATGTGTCGTCTCCGTCGAGCCGCGCGAGGGGTTGGACCGCGGCATTCGCGTGAGCATACACGCGGGCAAGGCGGCGCAGGACTGAGCTGCACGGTTCGTTCATGCACCGTTGGCCAGCAGTCAGCTCAGTGGCAGCGCTTGACGGCGCGATGCTCTTCGCCCCTGATACGAGGCGAGGCTCGCCCGCTGTGGGAGCGCCGGACGGCGGGATGCTCCCCGGCGAAGGAAGCAAAAAGCATCGCGACTTCCGTCGCTCCCAAAAAATGCAACCTGTCGCGACATACGTCGCTCCGCAGGCAAACGACGCGGTCGCTATATGTGCGCTACTTCCTGTCGCGCTGCGCCGGCACGAACACTTCGCGGACGGCCTTGGCGAGCTGGTCGGGTGGCAGCAGGCCCTGGTCGAGCAGGAAGTTGTTGTAGGCCATGCGGTCGAACTTCGCGCCGAGCGCGAGTTCGGTTTCCATGCGCAGTTCCATGATGCGACTGTAGCCGTAGAAGTACGCACCGGCCTGACCGGGTGCATTGAACGTGTAGCGGTCCAGTTCCTGGCGCGCCATCGGTTCGGACAGGCAAACGTCCTGCATCAGCACCTGGTTGGCGCGTTCGCGATCGATCATGCCGAGGTTGAGCATCGGGTCGAGCATCGCGCGCGCGGCGCGCATCAGGCGCAACTGCAACGCGATCAGCTGGCCGTCGATCGGTTCGTACGGGACCATCTCGGCTTCGGCGTACAGCGCCCAGCCTTCGACGTTGACGCTGTTGAACGCGAACAGCGTGCGCGCGACGGAGATGCCGCGCTCGACCATCGCGGTGAACTGCAGTTCGTGGCCGGGGCGGCCTTCGTGCGCGGTCAGCGTCCACGCGCCGGCTTCGTAGGTGAAGTCGTCGTAGCTGGCGCTCTTGCCGTCCTTGCCCGCGGAGGCGGGATTGCCGAGCGGCAGCACGAACTGGCCCTGCTGACCGGTGTTGCCGATCAGCGGAGCGGGCAGGAAGTGCGGTGCGGGCTGCGCGGCGGATTCGGCGGCGGACGCGAGGCGCATGACCATCCGGCGGTTCGGCAGGTCGACGACGCGGTGCGCGCCGATCTGCTTCTCGAGCTCGGGCATGACCGTGTTGCGGTAATAGCCCTCGACCGCATCCTTGTTGAGCTGCTTCTTCTTGAGCTCGCGGATGACGTCGCGGTAGTCGTCGGCCTTGATGCCCTTCGCCTTGGCGACGAGCGGCGCGAGCTGCTGCATCGCGTTGCGCGTTTCCATGAACTCGAGCTGCGCGCGCTGGATGAGTTCCTGCGGCGTGATGTCGATGCCGGTCTGCTTCAACTGGAACGCATACAGCTCGGGCGGCAGGCGCGTATCCTCGCGCGCGGCCGGCAGCACGGTGCTGCGCATCCAGTCGGCGTAGTCCTTCATCTGCGTGTCGAGCGCGGCGAGCGCGTCGTCGGCGCCGGCGATCTTGTACTTGACGAACAGCTCGCGGATGCCCTTGCTGTAGGTGTCGGCGTTGCGCAGCGCCTGCTCGACCGCGGCCTTGGTCGGCTTGAGCAGCGCGGGGTTGGCGAGGCCTTCCTCGTAGCGCTGGCGCGCGAGCGTGGTGATCGGTGTCGTGCCCTTGGTGATGCCGACATACGCCTTGAGGCGATCGAGCGCCTTCGGGCGACGCGCGGGATCGACCTGGTCCTGCAGCAGGCCCTGTTCGCCCTGGAACATGAGCTGGCCGACGTCGGCGAACTGCAGCAGCAGCTTCTCGTTCAACTCGCTGCCTTCGATCTGCTGGTCGGCGGCGTGGATGAGGATCCCGATGTCCTGGCGGACGTTCGGGTTTTCCTCGGACTTGAGTTCCTTCTCGAGCGTGCCCTTCGCGCCGCGGATCGCCGCGCGCTGGCGTTCGCCGTTGTTCGGGCCGAGGTCGGCGACGCGATCGTCGTAGCCGGGGACGCCGAAGAACGAGGCGAACTCGGGTGCGAATTCGGCCTGCACCTTGAGCAGCGGCTGCGTGACTTCGTTGCTGCGGGTCACCCACGCGGGTGTCGCGGCCAATGGCGTGTTGGTGGCGCCTTTGGGCGCCTTGCCCGCCTTGGTGTCGGCGGCGTTGACGGCCGGCGTGGCGATCGCCAGGCAGGCGAGTGCGCAGGCGCTGGACAGGAGCAGGCGACGCATGGGGTTCTCCTAGAAGATGGACAGGGGCTGATGGGAACGGGGGGGATCGGGACGCGCGCCCCATGGCACGACGATGGTGCACCGCAAGGCGCACCGACATGCCACGCTAACCCGCCGACCCGGCGCAGCCATGTGCACATCGTCACAGTCCGCACTGCGCAGTTGGCCGCGAGGGTCGCAGGCCGTACCATCGGTGATCTACTGTTTTATCCGCTCCGGAGAGATCGATGAAGTCCGTCCTTGCCGCGGCGATCGCCGCGGTTGCCGCCCTGCCAGCCGCGGCGTCCGCGGCGTCGCATCCGTTCGACGTGCACGACCTCGTCATGATGAATCGCGCGAGCGATCCCGTCTTGTCGCCGGATGGCCGCAGCATCGCGTACGGCCTGCGCGAAACCGACTACGACGCGAACAAGGGCAAGAACAGCCTCTGGACCGTGCCGTACGGAGGCGGCAACCCGCAACGCCTCACCGACCAGGCGCTCAACGCGAGCAGCGCGCGCTGGTCGCACGACGGCAAGGCGATCTTCTTCCTCGCGCCGAAGGACGGCACGAGCCAGCTTTGGCGGATCGAGGCGAAGGGCGGCACGGCGACGCAGGCGACCACGCTCGCGCTCGACGTCAACAACTTCAAGCTGTCACCCGATGGCCAGCACGTGCTGCTGTCGATCGACGTGTTCAATGCCTGTGCGGACGACGCCGACGTGCTCGCCTGCACGCAAAAGAAACTCGATGCGCGCAAGGCCGACAAGGCGAGCGGCACGTTGTACGACTCGATCTTCGTGCGCCATTGGGACTCGTGGTCGGACGGGCGTCGTTCGCAGTTGTTCATCGCCGACCTCGGCGCGGACGGCAAGCCCGGCAAGCTCGAGTGGCTCAGCAAGGGCATCGACGGCGACGTGCCGTCCAAGCCGTTCGGCGACGACAGCGAGTACGCGTTCTCGGCCGACGGCAAGACCGTGTATTTCAATGCGCGCATCGCCGGCAAGGGCGAGCCGTGGTCGACCAACTTCGACATCTACTCGGTGCCCGCGCACGGGCCGTACGTAGCGAAGAACCTGACCGCGGACAACCCCGCGTGGGACGGCTATCCGCTGCCGTCCGCCGACGGCAAGACGCTGTACTGGCTCGCGATGAAGCGCCCCGGGTTCGAGGCGGACCGCTTCGGTATCTGGGCGCTCGATCTCGCCAGCGGTGCAAAGCGCGAAGTCGATCCGCAGTGGGATCGTTCCGCGTCGGGCCTGAAGGAATCGGCCGACGGCAAGACGCTCTACACCGCGAGCGACGACTGGGGCGACCACGCGCTGTTCGCGATCGACGTGAAGACCGGCAAGGCGAAGAAGCTCGTCGCCGACGGCAGCATCGCCGGCTTCGATCTCGGCGCGAACGGTTTCGTGCTCGCGCGCAACGACTTCAAGCATCCGAACGACCTCTACACCGCGAACGCGAACGGTGGCAGCCTCAGGCAGATCACGCGCGTGAACGCCGATCGCCTGAAGGACATCCGCTTCGGCGACACCGAGTTCTTCACGTTCAAGGGCCATGGCGGCGACACCGTGCAGGGCTACGTGGTGAAGCCGGTCGACTACAAGGCCGGGCAGAAGTACCCGGTCGCGTTCATCGTGCACGGCGGCCCGCAGGGCGCGATGACGAACGACTTCCACTACCGCTGGAATCCGCAGACCTACGCGGGCCAAGGCTTCGCGGTCGTCACGATCAACTTCCATGGTTCGACCGGCTACGGCCAGGTGTTCACCGACAAGATCTCGGGCGACTGGGGCGGCGCGCCGCTCGATGACCTCAAGGCCGGCTGGGCCGCGGCGCAGCAGAAGTATTCCTTCCTCGACGGCAACCGTGCCTGCGCGCTTGGCGCTTCGTACGGCGGTTACATGATGTACTGGATGGCCGGCGTGTGGAACGAGCCATGGAAGTGTATCGTCGCGCACGACGGCGTGTTCGACAGCCGCATGATGAGCTACTCGACCGAAGAACTGTGGTTCGACGAATGGGAGCATGCCGGCAAGACTCAGTACGAGGATCCCGCCGGCTACGAGAAGTACAACCCGGTCAACCATGTCAAGGACTGGCGCGTGCCGATGCTCGTCGTGCACAGCGACCTCGACTTCCGTATCCCGCTTGAGCAGGGTCTGGCCGCATTCACCGCGTTGCAGCGCCGCGGCATCCCGAGCCAGTTCCTGCGCTTCCCGGACGAGAACCACTGGATCCTCAAGCCGCACAACAGCGTGCTCTGGCATGACACGGTGAATGCGTGGCTCAAGCAGTGGACTGCGCCCGCCGCGAAGTGAATCCGCCGATCGCGTATGGAAGGTTGTCGCCTCTCCCGCTTGCGGGAGAGGCCTCGCCACGGGCGCGGGTGAGGGGAGGTTTGCGAAGCAGGTGCGCAGGGCTGCGCGAGGTCGCGTCAACCTGCGCAGCCGACCCACGCTGGTGAACGTCGCAGCGGGCCGATGCGACGCCGGGGAACGGACGGCGTAACCTTCCCGGGTCGAATCGAAGGGGAGACGCTCATGCGCACGATCCATCGCTGTTCGCTCGTTCTTGCAGGCTTTTCAGTCGCTGCCGTCGCGGCCGCGACGCCACCCGCTGGAGGCGGCCGCTTCGAGCCACCGCGCGACGACATCACGCCGGAGCAGCGAGCACGCATCGACGCCGGGTTGCAACGCAACGTCGAATCGCTGCAGCAGGAAGGCATGCTCGCCCCGGTCGCGCCGTTCCCGCCGCCGTTGCAGGGCGGCCTGCAATGGCCGTTGAAGAAGGCCGCCGGCTTCACCGATCCGGACTACCACGGCATTTCCAATTTCGTCGACCTCGATCCGGCGTATCCGAACCACCTGCTCGACTGGAACTGCGGCACGCGCACGTACGACCTCGCCGACGGCAGCAACCACGCCGGCATCGACATCTTCCTGTGGCCATTCCCGTGGACGCTGATGGATGAGCAGGCGATCGACATCATCGCGGCCGCGCCGGGTACGATCATCGGCAAGACCGACGGCAACGACGACCGCAGTTGCCCCAACCACTATTCGGCGGACTGGAACGCGGTCTACGTGCAGCATGCCGACGGCAGCGTCGCGTGGTACGGACACATGAAGAAGTTCTCGCAGACGTCCAAGCCGATCGGCGCGACGGTCGCGACCGGCGAGTTCCTCGGCTCGGTCGGCAGTGCGGGCTTCTCGACAGGGCCGCACCTGCATTTCGAGAACCATTCCGCCGTCAGCAACTACACCATCCTCGAGCCGTTCCACGGCGCGTGCAATGCGCCGGCGTCGCTGTGGGCGCAGCAGCGCCCGTACTACGACTCGGCGATCAACAAACTCGCCACCCACGACGCGGACCCGCCAAACCCCAATGATCCCAATTGTCCGAACCCGGTCGATGAGATAACCCACCTGCAGGATCATTTCATTGGCGGGCAAACCGCATATTTCGCGGCCTACTACCGCGACCAGCGCTCCGGGCAGGTCACCAGCTATTCGATACTGCGCCCCGACGGCAGTACCTTCACCAGTTGGACCGGTTCCAGCAGCCAGCCCTACTACGCCGCATCGTACTGGTACTGGTCGTACACACTGCCGGGCAATGCGCCGCCGGGTCGCTGGCGCTTCCTCGCGACCTACCAGAGCGTGGCCTATGCGCACGACTTCTACGTCGGCGACGTGATCTTCGCGAACGGCTACGACCCGGGTTGACCGCCTGCGCAAGCTTTCGCGCCGGCGGCGAAGGTGACAGACTTCGCCGCTCACTGGAGGGGACGACATGGCCGCATCGACGAAATGGAACATCGCGCTCGCGATGGCGCTGCAGATCGCCGCGCTGCCCGCGGTGCATGCGAGCAACTTTGCCGTCACCGGCACGATTTCGGTGAACGGCAATCCGGGCGTGCTGCCGGCCGGCGGCACGTTCGGCGATTCCGGTTACAACGGTGCGACCGGCGCGTTGTCGAGCGGCCAGTTCATCTTTCCGGTAGCGACTACGACGTTTCATTCCGATTCGCTCGGCGCCGACGTGACCGTGACGTACCAGCTCAGCCAGACGAACACGTCCACGGGGCAGGTTGCGAGCGACGGCGTCGCCGCATTGACCCAGGCGAGCCTCAAGTTGCAGGTGTTGTCGGCGCTCGTCGGCGGCGTGATCCCGATCGGTGTCGGTACCTGCATTTTCCAGCCGATTCCGGTCGATCTCGCGGGCACCGGTTCCGCCGCGGGCCTCGATCTTTCCGCTGCGGGCTTCACGATCCCCACGGTCGCCCCGACCGACTGCGGCGGCCACGGCAACGAGATCAACGGTGGCGTCGCCGGCAGCAACAACAGCATGCAGGTGCAACTCGCCGGCGACTTCACCCCGCCGCCCGCAAACGACACGATCTTCGTGAACGGCTTCGACGGAACCTGACCTCCGGATTCTCGGACCACGCAAACCCGTGCGGTCGGCGAACGCGTGTTCGCCGATGGTTTCGAAGTTGTCCGCAGGCTCGCCACGGACCTGGTCCGCGGATGCGCTACTGCGAGGCGTTCGCGACGCCTTGTCGTGCCGGGTTAGCCGCCACGCCTTTCGGCGGCACACCTTTCCAGCGCCACAACAACACGATCGAAGCGACATCGACGAGCACTGCGAACACGCTCGCCTCGGGACCGAACGTTCCACCGCTCAACCACTGCGGCTTGTCCAGCAGTTCCGGCGACAGCCAGCCGGCCTGGCCGATGCCGCTGACGTCGAAACCGAGCACGCTGCCCTGCATCCAGTTCCAGCCGAAGTGGATGCCGATGGGCAGGGCGAGGCTGCCGCTGCGCAGGAACGCGAGGCCGAGCAGGATCGCGCCAAGCGCCGTGTCGAGCGTCGCCCATACCTGCGTCGCCCCCTCCATGCCGGGATTGTCCCAGTGCGCAAGCGCGAACAGCACCGCCATCACGCCTTGCGCAATCAGCGGGCCGGCGCCGTCGACGAGGCGCTGGAACACGAAGCCACGGAACAGCAGTTCCTCGAACAGTGCGACGCCGGCGAAGCTCCATGCGCCGATCGCCAGCGCTGCCAGTGCATGCGTGGGGTCGAGGTGAAAACGCACGCCGCCAGCCGCGGCGATCGATGCCGAGACCGCGAGCATCGTCGCGCAGCCGAACGCGATCCCGAACAGCGCATGCCGCAGCCAGCGCACATTGAGCTTGAGCCCGACATCCGCCAGCGACTGCCTGCGCAGGCGCAGGCATGCCCATGTCACCAGCAGCACGAACAGCGCCGGCAGTGGCGCCAGCCATGCGCCGTCGAAACCGTGCGACTGCAACGCCTTCGACAGCGGGTGATAGATCACGCGGCTGGCGAGGAAGATGACAATGAACAGCGCGATCCACCAGCCGTTGCGCAGGTGGCCACGGGAATCGCGAAGCAGCGGGGTCATGGGGTCGTTCCTTGGCATGAGTGCGACGCGGTCGTCATCGACGTTGCGATGAATGTGCGGACAGGATGCCCCGCGATGGCCCCCGCGTTGCAATGCCGTTCGACCGGATGCCATTCGGCCTATTGCGCGCCGCAGGCGCCTGGTCCTGGCGCGATCGCGCGTTGTGCGCCAGTTCCTTGCGTTCACCCGTGCGGCGGACTAAAAAGCGCGACCGCGGACCGGGGCGCGGCCAGGCCGGATACGGCCTTCTGCAAGGGGAGCGAGGGGACATGGGCAATATCGGAACCCGACGCGCGGGCGCGTCGGCCGGCTGGCTGTTGGTCGTTGGCATGGCCGGTCCGGCGGTTGCGGCGACCGACTACGCCGTTTCAGGCAGCGCAACGTTCAACGGCAATGCATCCGCACTCGGCGAGGGCCAGTTCCTCGGTTCGTCGTACACCAGCGCGACCGGTGTCATCGGTGCCGGCACGTTCAAGTTCCAGGGCGCGGGCGTCGGCAATGCGGGCACCTCGTTGACCTACCACCTCGACCAGAGCATCGCCTCGGCCGGCCAGGTGGGTGCGGATGGTCTCGCTGCGTTGGCCGATGCGTCCATGCGCCTGACCGTGGTCGGCCTGACCCTGTCCGGTACGCCGCGTGCGGTCGGTACCGACTGCGTGTTCGAGCCGATCCACATCGTGCTCGACGGCAACGGCTCGGCCAGCGGACTCGAGCTTTCCGCTACGGGTTTCTCGATCGCACCGATCGACCCCAATGCCTGCAACGGATTTGCCACCGCGATCAACAACCTGATCGCAGGCAACGCCAACTCGATCGCGCTTCGGGTCGAGGGCAACTTCTCGCCGCCGGGCACGATCTTCGTCGCGGGATTCGAATCGGTGCGTTGAGCGCGCGCACCAAAGGGCCGTTCGCCCGGAGCGCAGGCGCGCAGCGCCGGGGTCGCAGGGTTCGCAGGCGTTTCGACTTCGCTCGCTGCGATCAACGCGAACGGGTGTGGTCCGCGCCCTCAGCCTTCGGATTCCGCCGCGCGAGTTCGCCGATGACATCGGCGAGCGTCAGTCCGGCGCCACGCAGCAGGACGAGCAGGTGGAACAGCAGGTCGGCGGCTTCGTTGCGAAGGCCGTCGATGTCGCCGGTGGCGGCGGCGAGGGCGACCTCGACGCCTTCCTCGCCGACCTTCTGCGCGCGTCGCGCCGGCGCCGCGGCGAGCAGCTTCGCGACGTAGCTCGACGCCGGATCGCCCCCAGAGCGCGCGGCAATCAGCGCTTCGAGCTCGTTCAGCCACGGATGCGCGTGCGGGTCACCGTCGAAGCAGCTCTGCGTGCCGAGATGGCAGGTGGGTCCCCGTGGCAGCGCTTGCGCCAGCAGCGTGTCCCGATCGCAGTCGGCGCTGATCGACACCAGCGAAAGGACGTTTCCCGAGCGCTCGCCCTTGCGCCAGATGCGTTGCTTCGAGCGCGACCAGAAGTGCAGCTCGCGCGTATCCAGCGTGAGCGCGAGCGCGGCGCGGTCGGTGTAGCCGAGCATCAGCACGCGACCGTCGTGGGCATGCTGAACGATGAGCGGCAGCAGGCCGTCACCCTTGCTCCAGTCCAGCGTGTCCACGAGTGCGCTCACGCCCGCACCACGACGCCGCGGCCGCGCAGGTAGCGCTTCAGCTCACCGATGCGGATTTCGCCACTGTGGAACACGCTCGCGGCGAGCGCGGCATCGACGCCGCAGCGTTCGAACACGTCGGCAAAATGTTGCGGCGTGCCGGCGCCGCCGGATGCGACCAGCGGCAGGTTCGTCGCCGCGCGCACCGCGTCGAGCAGCGCGTGCGCGTAGCCCGCCCGCACGCCGTCGTTGCGGATCGCGTTGAGCACGATCTCGCCGGCGCCGCGTGCGTCGACTTCACGCACCCAGGCGAGCAGGCTGCGGCCGCTGTCGCTCGCCTGTTCGGGCTTGCCGCTGTCGGCAACGACGCGCCAGTCGCCGTGATCGTCGGCCTGCGCGTCGACATCGATGCCGACGACGACGCACTGGCTGCCGAAACGCGCGGCGAGTTCGTCGACGAGCTCGGGTCGCGCGAGCGCCGGCGAGTTCACCGACACCTTGTCGGCTCCTGCAGCTAGCACCGCCTCGGCATCGGCGACCGAGCGGATGCCGCCGGCGACGCAGAACGGGATGTCGAGTTCGCACGCGACCCGCGCGACCCAGGCGACATCGACGCGACGTCGTTCCGGGCTCGCGGCGATGTCGTAGAACACGAGTTCATCGGCGCCCTCGTCGGTGTAGCGACGCGCGAGTTCGACGATGTCGCCGACCACGCGATGGTCGCGAAAGCGCACGCCCTTGACGACCGCGCCATCGGCGACGTCGAGGCACGGGATCAGGCGGCGTGCGAGCATGCGAGTTCCTCCAGTGCAAGCGTGCCTTCGAGCAGGGCCGTGCCGGCGACGCAGGCCGCGACGCCGGTCGTGCGCAATGCGTCAACGTCCGCGCGGTCGCGTACGCCGCCGGACGCGATCCATGCCAACGACGGCCAGCGTGCCACGAGCTCGCGGTACAGCGCGAGGTTCGGGCCTTCAGCCATGCCGTCGTGCGCGACGTCGGTGGTCAGCACGTGGCGCAGGCCGGCATCGACGAAGTATTGCAGCAGGGTGGCACAATCGCTCTCGCTGGTCGTCTGCCAGGCATCGACCGCGGGATGCCAGCGACCGTCACGGCCGCAACGAAGGTCCATCGCAAGGCACAGGCGTTCGGCGCCGAACTCGCGCAGCCAGTCGGCGAACGCGCCGGGTGCGTGCACCGCGACGCTGCCCACGACCACGCGCGCCACTCCGGCGTCGAGCAGGTGCTGCACGTGCTCGCGTGTGCGCACGCCACCGCCTGCCTGCACGCGCAGATCATTCGCCGCGATGCGCGCGATCAACGCGCGCTGCATCGGTTGCGTCGCGCGTGCACCGTCGAGATCGACCAGATGCAACCATTGCGCACCGGATTCGCGGTAGCTGTGCGCGAGTGCGAGCGGATCGTGCTCGAACGCACGCATCTGCGCGAAGTCGCCCTGGCGCAGGCGCACGACGCGGCCACCCTGAAGGTCGATGGCGGGAATGATCAGCATGCGAGCGCGAAGAAGTTCTGCAGCAGCCGACGCCCGGCCGCGGCGGATTTTTCCGGGTGGAACTGCGCGCCGTGCACGTTTTCGCGCGCGACCAGCGCCGCGAACGACCCGCCATGGACGGCCGCGGCAAGCGTCGCATCGTCGTCGTCCGCGGCAAAGCCATGCACGAAGTAGAACCAGTCGCCGCGGTCGATGCCCTGCAGCAGCGCATGGCCGCCGGCGCGCAGGGCGAGCGTGTTCCAGCCCATGTGCGGCCAGCGCGGCGCAGCGGGAAGGCGGCGCACGCGCCCGTGCAGCAGGCCGAGCGCTTCGACGTCGCCTTCGGCCGAGTGCTCGTACAGCAACTGCATGCCAAGGCAGATGCCGAGCAAGGGCTGGCTCAGGGTGGCGAACACGCGGTCGAGGCCGCGGGCGCGCAGCGCCTGCATCGCCTGCGCGGCAGCGCCGACGCCGGGGAGGAGTACATGCGTCGCCGCGCGGATGCGCGCCGGATCGTCGCTCAGCGTGGCATCGACGCCGATGCGTCGGCACGCTTCACGGAGCGAACCGTAGTTCGCGCCACCTGCGGCGACGATGACGGCGCGCACGCTCATGCCGCCGCGCTCGCCGCGAGCACGCCCTTGCTGCTCGGAACGCCGTCGCCGTCGCGGCGGATTGCCTGGCGCAACGCACGCCCGACCACCTTGAAGCACGCCTCGACCATGTGGTGCGTGTTGTCGCCGCGCACCGACAAGTGCAGGTTCGCGCCAAGCGCGTCGGCGAGGCTGCGGAAAAAGTGTGGCACGAGTTCGCTCGGCAGCGCACCGACGCGTTCGCGCGGGAATGTGCCGTCGAAAACGAAGAACGGGCGGCCCGAGAGATCGAGCGCAGCGCTGGCGAGCGCCTCGTCCATCGGCAGCGTGAAGCCGTAGCGACCGATGCCTCGACGTTCGCCGAGCGCTTCGCGCAAGGCCTGGCCGAACGCCAGCGCGCAGTCCTCGACCGTGTGGTGCTCGTCGACATGCAGATCGCCCTGGCAGGCAAGCCGCAGCGCGAAGCCGCCGTGTACTCCGAGTTGTTCGAGCATGTGGTCGAGAAAGCCGATGCCGCTGTGCACCTGCGGCCGCGCGTGATCGTCCAGATCGATCTCGACGTTGATGCAGGTCTCGCGCGTCTCGCGCCGGACGCGCGCGCGACGCGGCGCATCGAGCAGCGCCGCCGCGATCCCCGGCCACCCGAGGTCCGTGCCGATGCGCAGGCCGCGCACGCCGATACTGCGCGCGAACTCGATGTCGCTGTCGCGGTCGCCAATCACCGCGCTGCGTGCGCGATCGAGCACGCCGGCAGCGAGCCAGTGTTGCACGAGGCCCAGCCCCGGCTTGCGTGTTGGCGCGTGTTCGTGTGCAAAGGTGCAGTCGATCAGTACTTCGCGGAACACGATGCCTTCGCCGGCGAGGATCGCCAGCAGCAGCCCATGCGGACCGTCGAAGTCGGATTGCGGGAACGATGCGGTGCCGAGGCCGTCCTGGTTCGTCACCATCACCAGTTCGTAGCCCGCGTCGACGAGGCGCCGCAATGCGCCGATCGCGCCGGGCAGGAGTCTGAATTTCTCGTAGCGGTCGATCTGCTGGTCGAGCGGTTCCTCGATCAGGGTGCCGTCGCGGTCGACGAAAAGGACCTTCGCGTTCATGCCGTGGCTCCGAGCGCCGCCAGCAGCGCGTCGTTCTCGTGCGGCCGTCCGATGCTGATGCGCAGGCAGCCGGCGAGGGCGGGCTGCGCGGAGAAATCGCGCACGAGGATGCCGGCGTCGAGCAGTTCGCGGAAGCGCGCCGTGGCGTCGTCGAAACGTACCAGCAGGTAATTGCCCGCGGAGGGCCATACGCGCACCACGCCGCGACCCCGAACAAGTGCGGCGGCGACGCGCTCGCGCTCGGCGATCGTCAGCGCGATGCGCACCTGCGTACGTTCGAGCGCCGCGGGTTCGAGCGCCGCGAAGGCAGCGTGCGCGCTGTCGCTCGGCAGCGGATACGGCGCCGCGATGCGCCCGACGAGGTCGGCGATCTCCGGCGCCGCGAGCAGCGCACCGATGCGTGCGCCGGCGAGCGCATGCGCTTTGGACAGCGTACGCAGCACGGCCAGGTTCGGCAGATGCTCGACCAGTGCCGCGGCGCTGGCGACACCGGCGAATTCTACGTACGCCTCGTCGACGACCAGCAGCGCACGTCCGGCGAGCGCTCGCGCGAGCCGCTCGATGCGCTCGCCGTGGAAAAGCGTGCCGCTCGGGTTGTTCGGCGAGCAGAGCACGACGATCTTGGTGTTGTCGTCGACCAGCGCGAGCAGGCGCGCATCATCAAGTGCGAAATCGTTGTCGGGTGCGAGGTCCAGCGTGCGCCAGGCTGCACCCTGAAGGCGCGCCGCGATGCGGTACATGCCGAACGTCGGCGCGACGGAGACGATGTTGTCCACGCCGGCGCGACAGAATGCGCGCAGCAGCAGGTCGATCGCCTCGTCGCTGCCACGGCCGACCCAGAGGTTGCTGGCATCGACGCGGTACAGCGTGGCGAGACGACGGCGCAGTGCCTCCGGCTGCGGAGACGGATAGCGGTTCAGGCCGCGCGCGACCGCGAGACCGTCATCGGCGGCGTCCCATGGCGATTCGTTCGCGTCGAGGCGCACGCGCGCTTCGAACCCGCTGCGGCGCGCGGACGCGTACGGCGTGAATGTCGCGATCTCGGGACGCACGCGCGCGAGGAGGCTCATGCGTCCACTCCCGCGTCGCGCCCGGTCGATGCGAGAGACGCCAGTCTCACCACCACCGCGCGCGCGTGCGCTTCGAGCGATTCCGCGCGCGCCAGCACGACGGCCTCGGGGCCGATCGTGCGCAGGCCGTCGGCGCTCGCTTCCTGCACGTAGACACGACGCAGGAAACTGTCCACGCCGACACCGCCGAACGCGCGCGCGAAGCCAAGCGTCGGCAATACGTGGTTCGGGCCCGCGCAGTAGTCGCCGAGCGTTTCCGGCGACCACGCGCCGAGGAAGATGCTGCCCGCGTTCGACAGCAATGGCAGCAGCGCGCGCGGCTCGCGCGTGTTCACGATCAGATGCTCGGGGGCATAGCGTTCGGATACCTCGACCGCCTCGACGAGATCGGTGACGCGGATCAGGCGCGCGTGCGCGAGTGCGGCGCGCGCGATGTCCGCGCGTGGCAGGCCGGACACCTGCTCCTGCAGCGCCGCATCGACCGCATCGAGCAGCGCTTCGCTGGGGCTGACGAGGATCACCTGCGAGTCCGCGCCGTGCTCGGCCTGCGCGAGCAGGTCGGCGGCGACAAAGACGGGATTGGCCACGTCGTCGGCAATGACGAGCACTTCCGATGGTCCGGCCGGCAGGTCGATCGCGGCACCGGCGTGATCGGCCGCGACCTCCATCTTGGCCGTCGTCACCCAGCCGTTGCCGGGTCCGAACAGCTTTGCGCAACGTGGCACCGACTGCGTGCCATAGGCGAGCGCGGCGATCGCCTGCGCGCCGCCGAGCTTGAACACGCGCGTGATCCCGCACAGGCGCGCGGCGACGAGGATCAACGGATCGGCCGAACCGTCGGCGCGTGGCGGAGTCGCCAGCACGATCTCCGGGCAGCCGGCGACGCGCGCCGGTACACCGAGCATCCACACCGTCGACGGCAGCGGCGCGCTGCCGGCTGGTGCATACAGGCCGACGCGCTCGATCGCGCGCGGCAACTGCGCGCAGACCACGCCGGGCGCGGTTTCGAGTTCAAGCGGAGCCGGCAGCTGCGCGCGGTGGAAAGCCTCGACGCGTGCGATGGCCGTGCCCATGGCCGTGCGCACGAGCGGGTCGGTCGCGCGCTCGGCCGCATCGAACTCGGCCGGCGCGACCTCGAAAGCGGCCAGCGCGCAGCGGTCGAAGCGCAGAGTGAGCTCGCGCAGCGCCGCGTCTCCACGCCGCCGCACGTCGGCGACGATCGCGCGCACGGCATCGATGTGCGCGTGGTCGCGCAGCTGCGCGGGGCGCTCCATGCAATTAATGCGTTGGCATTCCGTGAGCGATGGCCAATCGATGCGCAGCGGCTGGCCGGCGAGCGGTGCGGGGTTCATGCGAGCATCCGTTCCACGTTCAGCACCATCACGCTGCGCGCGCCGAGGCGCTTGAGCTCCTCCAGCTGCTGCCAGTCCGGCGTCGTGCGGCACAGCGCCTGCACGGCGATGTCGTCCGGGTAGCCGTCGAGGCCGACGACGCTCGGCCGTTCTCGCCCGGGCAACAGTTGCGTGATCGCGGCGAGCGCGGAGCGCGGTGCCTGCAGCATCAGCAGGCGCGCGCCGGCCCCGGACAACGCACCGGCGATGCGCGCGCACAGGCGCTCGATCAATTGCGTCGGGACGGCGCCCAGCGCATGCGGCGAACGCGCCAGTACCGCTTCGCTGTGCAGGATCGTGGCGAGCTCGTGCAGCTGGTTTGCAGCCAGCGTGGCGCCGCTCGAGACCAGGTCGCAGATCGCGTCGGCCTTGCCGAGCCGCGGTGCGATCTCGACCGAACCATTCAGCACGACGATGTCCGCGCGCAGGCCCTGCGCCCGCAGCCAGTCGGCGAGGAGGGCGGGGTACGAGGTCGCGATGCGCGACCCGTCGAGGTCGGCGATCGTTGCGATCGCGCCGCCATCCGGTACCGCGAGCGCGAGCCGGCAGGCGCCGAATCCGAGCGGCTGGATCGTCGCCGCCGTCGGCGCATCGGCGCCGGCGAGACGCTGTTCGTCGAGCACGTTGCGGCCGACGATGCCGAGCTCGCAACTGCCCTCGACGAGCAGGCCGGGAATGTCGTCGTCGCGTACCAGCAGCACGTCGACCGGCATGTTCTCGCCGTACAGGAACAGGCGGTCGCGACTGGTGCGGAACGCGAGGCCGGCGTCGCGCAGCAGTGCGAGCGAGGCTTCGGAAAGGCGTCCGGACTTCTGCACCGCGATGCGCAGGCGGTCGCGTGTGTCGTTCATCGCGCCACCCTTGCCGCGCGCGGACGCATCGTGCGCCGCGCCGCGAGGGCATAGCCGCCTGCACCCTGGTCAAGGCAGCGCGCGACGCGGCCGATGGTGGTGATGCTGACCGCGGTCGAATCGTGGATCTGCCAGTACGGCTCGCCGGCCAGCAGGTGCGGCACGACGCTCCAGCGGTCGCGCATCGACTCGCGCTCGGCCGGCGTGCACAGGTCGTCGAGGAATGCGCGCATCTCCTCGACGCTGCGCAGCGACAGCAGCGCCTCGCACAGCGAGCGCTCGGCGCGGTCGGAGTCGACTTCGGGTTCGATCTGGCGTCGTTTCATCGGATCAATGTATTAGCGCGCTAGTATATTGGTCGACATGCTAGCCGATGAGCGATCGGCATTGCAAGCGGGTTGCTGGATGGTTGCATTCGACCGGTCCGAAACGCGCGTCGCACGCCGCGGTGCATGCTCGTTGCCGGCGCCAACGAATTAACGACCGCGTCCGGCGACTTCTTTCGCGACGATGCGCGGCGGAACGGTGCGGGAAAGGCGGACCGGCCGCGCCCGAGGGAGAGAGGGAGCGCGGCCGGTCCTGTCGACGGATGCTGGGGAGCTATCGCGTTCCGTCGAATCCGTTGTCGAAGATCTTGTCGGGTGCCGATGCGGTCAGGCGCAGCAGCGCGAGTTCGTACAATGGCGGGTTGCGTTCGGCCATGCCGGCGACGATCACGCGGCCCTCGGCATCAAGCGCGAGCGCGGACGGGTCGCTGAATACGCCGCCCGGTGCCATGTCGACGCTGGCGATGCCGGCGTCGCCGAAGGTGCCGTCGAGCAGGCCGTTGGGCGCGAAGCGAAAGGCGAGGAAACTCGACTCGGGCCCGACATAGCTGACCGACGCGACGAGGTTGCCGTCGGCCTGGCGCACGAAGCCGGTTGCGTAGCGAGTGAACGCGCCCGGTGCGATCGCGATCGGCTGGAAGCCGTCGCCGCCCGTGCCGAACGCCGTGTCCATCGCGCCGTCGCTGCCGATGCCACCGAGCACGGTCTCGATGCTCGTGTTCCCCTGGCCGTCGTCGATCTGGTAGTGGCCGACGAAAACTGCGCCGCCGCCCGTGGTCGGCAGCAGGCGATCGATGCCGTCGATGATCTGGCCGGTATCGCCCGGGCGATGGAACACGCGCCAGCCGCTGCCCGCGAACGCGCTGTCCAACGCGCCGGTCGCATCGAGGCGCGCGACTGCGAAGTCCGAACCCATGCCGGCGCCGTAGACCTCGTAGCTGCCGCCGACGAGGATGCCGTCAGTGTCGGTGAGGCCGAGCGAGGTGAGGTATCCACCCTGTCCGGCGACGCCGTCCCAGTCGATCACGGTGCCGCCATTGCTGCCAAACGTCGTGTCGGGAGCTCCATTCGGCGCGAAGCGCGCGACGTAGCTGTGCGCGATCGTGTTGATCGACTTCTCGCCGGCGATCACCAGGCGCTGCTGGCTGTCGAGCGCGAGTGCATGCACGTAGACGTTCGGAATCAGCTGGATGCCGTCGGTGCCGAACGTCGCATCCATCGTGCCTTCGGCATCGAGCTTGACGAGGAAGCCGCGCAGCGGCCCGAACGCCTGCGCGCTGCCGCCGACGACGATCGAGCCGTCGCCGAGGCGCACCATCGCTTCGATGATCTGCATGCCGGCGCCGGTTGCGGGCACCAGATCGGGCAGCACGAGCACGCCGGGGATGCCGGGGATATTGCCGAAGCTGGTGTCGGGCGTGCCGTCCGCGTTGAGGCGCGCCAGCATCGCGCGCATGTGCGGATCGAACGGGCTCGACGGGATGAACTTGTTGCGCTCGCCGGCGACGAGGATCTTGCCGTCGGGCAGGGCGAGTGCGGCGTACGGGCGCAGTTCGCGCGCCTCGACGTCGTCGGGCGTGATGTAGGCGGCACCGGCGAGGCCGAAGCTGGGGTCCGGCAAGCCGTCGGCGGCGCGGCCGGGAATGGTGAACAGGGAGGCGAACAGTACCAGCGCGCCCGTGTGGCTGAGGCGGGAAAACGACATCGGCATCTCCGCGTTAACGATGCGGCGAGCCTGCCGATCTCTCTCCGAAGTTGCATGCGCGGAACGTCACGGTTGCATCAACAACGCATGAATGCACGATGCAAACCCTTGTGCCTGCTGCAAATCCTCAATTCGTTGCGGTTGCCCTGGACAGTGCGGGCGGGATCGGGCGGTCGCCGGCCAGCGCTTGCGCGCGCGCCAGCGCGCTGCGCCAGAGAGCCTCGTTGCCGATCGCCTGCTGCACCTGCACCTGCAGCAGGGCGCTGCCGAAGTCGCGTTCGGCGAAGCCGGCCACGCGTTCGGCCAGCGCGCCGGCGCGGCCGTGTTCGCCGCGCGCGATCAACCAGGCGGCATAGGCGACCGCGACCTCGCGCAGGTCGAGCGGGATGCGCAGCGCATCCGCTTCGGCGAGCGCACGCGCATACCAGGTGCCGGCCGCGTCCGCGTCGGTAGTGGTGCGAGCGCGGGCGAGGTCGGCGTACAGGCGTGCGGCGCTGCTGCCGTTCCTTGCCGCAAACGTCGACAATTCCTCGGTGACCTTGGCGGCCTCGGCCAGCTCGCCGCCGGCGAGCAAGGCGTCGATGCGCAGAATATAGGTGCGTGCGAATTCACGCGCGTCGTCGACCGCGCCGAACCGTGCGAGCGCCTTGGCTGCCTCGTCCTGCGCGAGTCGCGCGTCGGATCGTTCCAGCGCGAGCCTGCCGAGCAGCGCATGCGCGCGCGCCTGCGCGATGGCATCGTCCTCGCGCATCGCCGAATCGAGCACGCCGGCGACGCGCTCCGGCACGTCCTTGCTGCGCCCGTTCGCCACCAGCACATACAGGCGCGTCAGTTCGCCGTTGCGCTGGCGCGCGGGATCGGCGACCAGCGTCGACAGGTCGCGCAGGCGCGGTTCGAGCGTGAGCGCGGCATCCGGTTCGAGCAGCGCCAGTTGCAGTTCGGCGATACCCATCAGCGCGTTCTGCTCGGCCGCATGCACGCCGAACGTGGCGAAGCGGTCGGCGGCGCGGCGGAACATCGGCACCGCTTCGGCGAAACGCTCGCGGCGCATGTCGAGCGCGGCGAGGTTGGAATCGATCAGGGCCAGTGCGAGCAGGTTGCCGCTGCTTTCGAAGGCGACACGTGCCTGCGCGAACGCCTGCAACGAAAGTTCGATCTGGTCCATCGCACCGGCGACATTGGCGCGCCCGTTGAGCGCCTTGCCGAGTGCATCCGGCACGCCCTGTCCGCGCAGCAGTGCGATTGCCTCGTCGAAGCGCTCGGCAGCGAGCACGTTGTTGTTGCGCATGGCCGCGATCACGCCTAGGTTGGTGATCGCGCGGGCGTGCACGACGCGGTCGCGTTCGGCCGGAACTTCATCGGCGATTGCCTTGAACGCGGCCTCGGCCGTGTCGAAGTCGCCGGCCTGGTAGTCGATCTGCGCGAGTCGCAGGCGCACGACCGGCAGGGCGCGTTGTTCGGCCGGCGCGCGTGCGAGCAGGGCGCGCGCGTCGTCGAGACGATCACCGAGGATCGCCGCCTCTGCCTGCTGCAACAACCCGTCCAGCGGCGAAGCGTCGACCGTCGTCGTGGCCTGCGGCGCGTAGCCGAGATTGCGCGCGAGCAGGTCGGCGGCAATGCGCGCGGCGACCAGCGCATCGCCGGCTTCGCCATCCGACTCGACCGGCGGCGTGCGGCCGGACTTCGTGCGCAGGTGTACATGCCACCGCGTCTCGACCCTTTCGGCGCGTGCATCGATCACCAGATTGGCGCCGGCTGCCTGCGCGAGGGTGGAAGCGTCGTTGCCATGCAACTTGCGAGCAGTGGCGCCGGTCAGCACCACGACATTGTCGCTCGGCACCACCGCGAGTCCCGCGGCACGCAGGCGCGCAGCGATGTGGTCCATCAGGCCGAGCCGGATCCAGTCCGAACCCTCGCCGGCGACGCTGTCGACCGGCAGCACGAGGGCGGTGAGTATGGGGGCCTCCGCCGTTGTCGCTGCAACGAGGGGTGCGCGGCGGGACACGTCCAGATAGCGCCAGGTCCCGGCGACGAGCAGCGCGAGCGTGACCAGTACCATCGCCACCAGTCGTGCGCGACGGGCGTGGAGCGGAGTTCGCTCCGCTGCCTTCAAGTCGCTGGTGCCGTTCGAGTCGGGCGAGCCCGGTTCCAGGACATCACTCGCGCTTTTGCAGTGCGGAGCCTGCTCCGCTGCTCCTGCTCCGTCGTCCGAGCTGGGCAAGTCCGGCCCTGCCATGTCACCCCCGCTTCCGCGAAGCGGAGCTTCCTCCGCGGCTGTTGCCTGATTGCCGCCGAGAAAATCCGTGTCCGCCAACTCACGTGTTGGCGCGACCCAGTGATAGCCGAAGCGCACCACGGTACGAACATAGTTCTGTTCCTTGCCGGTATCGTCGAACGCGCGCCGCATCGCGAGGATCGTCTGCGCGAGCAATCCATCGCTGAGATCGGTCTTGCCCCATACCGCGGCGATCAGCTCGTCGCGCCCGACCGCACGTTCGCGCTGCTCGACCAGGTAGACGATGCAGTCGAACGCGCGCGGCGGCACTGCGACCATGGCGTCACCGCGCCACAGTTCGCGCCGTGCGGGAAGGAGGCGGTATTCGCCGAACCGGTAGCCGTGATTCATCCCGGCGATATGCGTGCTGCGATGCCGTGCTGTCAACCCCGACGGTGGCCGTGTCCGTCGGGACATGACGTTTGCGCGGAGCGGTGCTAGGCTTCTACTACGAAGACTTCCGTAGGGGTGCGCGATGCGGATCGTCCTGTCCGTCGTTCTTCTGCTCCTGACCGCGTCGGTCACCGCGCAACCGGCGCGCCTCGCGTGGATCGTCGATGGTTCCTCGCCACAGGACGCGATCGACGCCGACGCACACCAGCGCATGGCCTCGCATCTGCAGGAGCGTGCGGATGCGCTGGTGCCCCTGCGCGCGAAGGCCGGCGGGGTTTCGCCGCTCGCGTGGCCGCTGCAGCCGGCCGCGGGTTTCACACCGTTCGGCTACACCGGCACCGCGTACTTCGTCGACCACGATCCGGCCTTTCCGGGACATGTGCGCGACTACACCTGCGGCGCGCGCGCCTACGATACCGCCGCGGGCTACAACCATGGCGGCACCGACTACTACCTGTGGCCGTTCCCGTGGTTGCTGATGGACCAGGGTAGCGTGCGCGTCGTCGCCGCTGCGTCCGGCGTCCTCATCGAGAAGCACGACGGCTTCTTCGACCGCGATTGCGCGATCGACTTCGCCACCAGCAACGCGATCAACGCGGTCTACATCCTGCAGGACGACGGCCTCACGGCGTGGTACCTGCACCTGCGCAACGGCTCGGTCACGCGCGTGCCGGTCGGGTCGCGTGTCGCGGCGGGCGACTACCTCGGCCAAGTCGGAAGTTCCGGGCCGTCGAGCCTGCCGCACCTGCATTTCGAATTGACCAACGACGCGACCGGCGAGGTCGTCGATCCGCGTCACGGCGCCTGCAACGCGGCGCCGGAACGCTGGAGCGTGCCGCAAGCGTACGAGGCGCCGCGCATCCTTCGCCTGAGCACGCATTCAGCCGAGCCGGAGACGGTCGACTGCGGCATGGCCGACGGCGTGCCGGTGCGCGACTCGGCGCATGCGCAGGACCGCTTCCGTCCCGGCGACACGTTGTGGGCGTTCGCCGCGTACGCGGACCACCGCAATGGCGAGATCAGCGAGTTCACCTTGTTGCGTCCCGATGGCCACGCGTTCGCGCAGTGGTCGTTCGACCTCGCCAGCGAGCACCTCGATCGACCCTTCTATTCCGGCACTGCGTGGGACTGGAGCTACGCGCTGCCGGCGGATGCCCCCATCGGCGAATGGACCCTGCAGGCGGTGTTCGCGGGCCAGACCTATCGACATGCGTTCACGGTGGCGCCCGCCATCGAGCCGAATCAGCGCGGCCTCAGCGGCTCGTGGGCGAACCCGGCGACGCCCGGCCAGGGCGTGCTGCTTGAGATGCAGGGCGACTACTACGGCGCCGGCACCGGACTGCTGTTCGGCGGGTGGTTCACCTACGACGCGAATCCGGGCGGCGACCGTCGCTGGTACACGATCCAGGCGCAGGTGCATGCCGGCCGCGCAACGACCACGACGCCGATCTACCAGACCACCGGCGGTCGGTTCGCCACGACACTCGCGACCACGACGAACGCGGTCGGCGAGGCGACCCTGCGCTTCGACGATTGCACCCACGGCACGCTAAGCTACCTGTTCACCGACGGCAGCGCGCGCAACGGCACGATTCCGCTGACGCGCCTGCTCCCGAACGTCACCTGCACGCCGGCGGGCGACAACGGCGCGGCGACGGGTATGGACCTGCGCTCGGGCACGTGGGCCGATCCGGCGAACAGCGGCCAGGGACTCGTGCTCGACCTCAACTCCGGGCAGAGCGTGTTCTTCGGTGCCTGGTACACGTTTTCGCCGATCGCAGGCGCGGCGACCGGCCCGGCCGGGCAGCGCTGGTACACGCTGCAGGCGCCGCTGCAGGACGGTGCCGTGGTCGACAACATCGGCCTGTACGAAACCAGCGGCGGCGTATTCGATGGCAGCGAAGCCACCACCACCGCAACCGTCGGCAGCGCCCGCCTCGAGTTCAACGGCTGCAGCGCGGCAACGCTCGACTATGCGTTCAATGCCGGTGTGGATGCCCCGCGCAGCGGTCGCCTCCATCTCGTGCGCGTGACCGCGCCGCCGCCCGGTTGTTCTTGATTGTTCGTCTGCGTCCGAGAAGGCATCGCGGCTGAAGCGGTCCCGCGGCGAGAGATGTTCCGTCGCTAGTCGAAACCGCCGAAGAACAAATGCTCACGCACGCGTTCGGCGTCGCTGCAGGCGATGTGGGCGGGCCTGCCGCAGTCGCGCAGCAGGGCCAGGTCCGCCTGCAACGCCGCGCGCTGCAGCGCGTGCGCTGCGCTGCGCGGGTCGAGCGATTGCAGTTGCAGCGGGTCGAGCACGAGGTCGTAGTGTTCGCTGCCCGCGGCGGCCGGGTCCGTGAGCCAGTCGTCGCGCCAGTCGACGAACAATTGCAGCGCGGTGTTCTCGTCCTCGCCGCTCGCGGTGCGCACCGCGAGGTAGTCGAGCCAGCTCACCGGCGACGGCGCGGCGTCGCGGAAGTGTTCGACCAGGAAGCGGCGACGCCACGCAGGCGGCGCATCCGCACGGAACAACGGCGCCAGGTCGCGACCGTCCGCCACGGTCGGCAGCACGACGCCGGCGAGCGCGGCGATCGTCGGCGCAAGGTCGTTGTTGAGCACGAGCGCGGAGCGCTGCGCGCCAGGGGCAACGCCGGGGCCGCGCAGCAGTAGCGGCACGCGGATCGATTCCTCGTACGCCAGCACCTTGCCGACGACGCGATGCTCGCCGTACAGCCAGCCGTTGTCGGACGTGAAGACGACGTAGGAGTCGTTCCAGCGTCCGGCGGCATCGAGGCGTGCCTGGATCGTCCCGAACAGGTCGTCGAGCGCGCGCAGCGCTTCGAGACGATGGCGGTACTGGCGGTTGAGCATCGCCACCTGCACCGTCGTGAGGTTCGCGTATTCGGTTGGAAACCAAGCAGGTTTGTCGGCGACGTCGACTTCGTCGAACGACGCCTTGCTCACGTCGAGGTTGACGTACGGCGGCAGCGAACCGGCATGTCTGGATGCCGGACGGATATCCCATGCGCTCGGGTTCGCTGCGGGGAGGCATAGTTCGTAGTGCGGCGCGAGCGGACTCGCGACGAGAAACAGCGGCGCGCCCGTGGTGGAAACCGCATCGATGAACGCGCCCGCGCGTTGCGCGATGATGTCGGTCTGGTAGTCGGCGTCGCTGCTGCCGTAATTGACGAGCGTGCCACGGTCGTTGACGGAATAGTTGTACATGCAGTACGCCCCGGCGTAGCCGGGAGAGCCGTTGAGTTCGCCGTAGTCGGGCAGGCCTTGCCAGTCGGTCCAGCCGGCGGGAACGTAACGCATGCGACAGGCGGCGCTGGTGCAGTCGGGATGGTTGCGCGGCGTCGTGTAGCCGTAGCCGTTGAGGAACTTGCCGACGAGGCCGGTGCGGTATCCTGCCCCAACCAGCGCGGTCGCGATCGAGCGGCTGTCATCGAACGCGCCGAACGATCCGTCCGGACCGAACTAGCCTCGCCGCACGCCGTGGTTGTGTGGATACTGTCCGGTCATGAAAGTCGTGCGCGACGGGCAGCAGAGCGAATCGGTCACGAAAGATTCGTCGAAGCGCACGCCTCCCTCGACCATCGCGGCTTTGATCGAAGGCAGCAGGCCGAGTGCGAGCGCGGTGCCGAAGGTTGCTTCGTCAAGGTCGTCCGCCATCAGCACGACGATATCGGGGCGTGCGCCGGCAACGGCGCGCGCGTGAATCGGCAGCAGGACCGCGAACGCGAGCGCGCAGGCGTGCAGGACGTTGCTGATGAAGGGACGCGGCATCCGGAAATGCCGACGCGGTGGACTCGTCACACCGCGTTGCGCAGCGGCCGTGCGACGAGGTCGGGAAAGCGCCGGCGGATCGCGGATTCGATGCCGCTCGCGTCGAGCCCGTCGGCCGCAAGGAGTTCTTCGCGGCTTGCATGTTCGAGGAAGCGGTCGGACAGGCCGAGGTGCAACATCGGCACGGCGAGACCCTGCGCGGACAGCAGTTCGGCGACGCCGCTGCCGGCACCACCCATGATCGCGTTGTCCTCGAGCGTGACGAAGGCCGAATGCGACTTGGCGAGTTCGAGCAGCAGCGCCTCGTCGAGCGGCTTGACGAAGCGCATGTCGACCAGCGTCGCGTCGAGCACGTCGGCCACCTTTGTGGCGGGTGCCAGCATCGCGCCGAACGCGAGCAGGGCGATGCCGCGGCCGCGGCGGCGCAGGTCGGCCTTGCCGATCGGCAGGGGTTCAAGCTCCTTCGAGACGATCGTGCCGTTACCGCTGCCGCGCGGATAGCGCACCGCGGCCGGTCCCTCGTGCAGGAATCCGGTCGTCAGCATGCGCCGGCACTGGTCCTCGTCCGAAGGCGCCATCACGAGCATGTTCGGGATGCAGCGCAGGTAGGTGAGGTCGAAGCTGCCCGCGTGCGTAGCGCCATCGGGTCCGACGATGCCGGCGCGGTCGATCGCGAACAGCACGTCGAGATCCTGCAGGGCGACGTCGTGGATGAGCTGGTCGTAGGCGCGCTGCAGGAACGTCGAGTAGATCGCGACCACCGGCTTGGCGCCCTCGCAGGCCATGCCGGCCGCGAGCGTTACCGCGTGTTGCTCGGCGATGCTGACGTCGAAATACCGTTGCGGGTATTCCTTCGAGAAGCGGACGAGCCCGGAGCCTTCGCGCATCGCCGGCGTGATGCCGTACAGGCGCGCGTCGGCCGCGGCCATGTCGCACAACCAGTCGCCGAAGACCTCGGTGTAGGTCGGCTTCGAGGCACCCGCCTTCTTGACCAGGCCGGCCTGCGGATCGAACGGGCCGACCGCGTGGTATTCGATCTGCGCCGCCTCGGCGGGGGCGTAGCCCTTGCCCTTGGTGGTGATCACGTGCAGCAGCTGCGGGCCCTTGAGCTCCTTGAGCGTGCGCAACGTCGAGAGCAGCTGCGGCAGGTCGTGGCCGTCGATCGGGCCGGTGTAATGGAAGCCGAATTCCTCGAACAGCGTCGACGGCACGAACATGCCCTTGGCGTGTTCTTCCCAGCGCTTGACGAAGCGCCACAGGAAGCCGTCGCGCTTCATCATCTGCTTGCCACGCTCGCGGATGTTGTTGAGCGTGCGACTCGCCATCAGCCGCGCCAGCATCTTGGTCAGCGCGCCGACGTTCTCGCTGATCGACATCTGGTTGTCATTGAGGATCACCAGCAGGTCGGGCTCGACGTCGCCACCGTGGTTGAGCGCCTCGAACGCCATGCCTGCGGTCATCGCGCCGTCGCCGATCACCGCGACGACCTTGCGCAGGTCGCCCTTGCGCTGCGCCGCGATCGCCATGCCGAGCGCGGCCGAGATCGATGTCGACGAATGCCCGACGCCGAACGTGTCGTACTCGCTCTCGTCGCGTTTCGGGAACGGCGCGACGCCGTCCTTCTTCTTGACGGTCGTGATGCGGTCGCGCCGGCCGGTGAGTATCTTGTGCGGGTAGCCCTGATGGCCGACGTCCCAGACGAGGCGATCAACCGGCGTGTCGTACAGCCAGTGCAGGGCGACGGTCAGCTCGATCACGCCGAGATTGGCGCCGAAATGGCCGCCCGACGTCGCCACCGACTCGATCAGGTACGCGCGCAGCTCCTGCGCGACCTCACCGAGCTCGGATTCGGGGAATTGGCGCAGGTCCGCCGGCGTTTCGATGCGGGAAAGGCGGGGGTAGCGCTGGCTGTCGATCATTTCGGGGCGTTTCGTCCTGGACCGCGTATTTTCCGCCTAGCCGGGGGTGGGGGCAAGCGAACCCGGTCAGGGACGGCGGTCGCCGCGTCGCAGAAGCGAACGGATGCGCAGGTGGCGGTTCGCATCGCGGTACTCGTGCAGCCGCCGCGCGTGCGCGGCGAGCAGGTCGCCGCGGGTGAGGATGCCGATCATCGCGTGCGGTGGTTGCGCAGCGACGACAATCAGGCGACCGACGTTCTCGGCGACCATGTGATCGGCGGCTTCGCGCAGGGAGTGATCGTCGCGCACGACGATCGGCGCGCGCCGCAGCATGTCGCCGATGCGGTGCATGTCCGGCAGGCGCACGTCGAGCAGGTCGCGCCGGGTCAGCACGCCGCGCACCTGGCCGTCGCCGTCGAGCACCGGATAGCCCTGGTGTTGCGCTTCGGCCGTGCCGGAGTTCAGCCAGTGGCGGATGTCGCCGAGTCGGTCGTCGACCTGCAACGAGACCACCTCGCGCGTGCAGGCCTTGCCGACGCCGATCTGCTCGAGGAAGTCGGCCGAGTATTCGCTCGGCACGCGCACGCCGCGGCGTGCGATCTTCTCGGTCATGATCGTGTTGCGCATCATCAGTGCCGACACCAGATATGCCGCCGTGCAGCCGCCCAGCAGCGGCAGCAGGCCCACGAGCTGGCGCGTGGTCTCGAACGCGAACACGATCGAGGCGAGCAGCGCGCGCGAGGCGCCGGCGAAGATCGCCGCCATGCCGACCAGCGCGGCGATGCGCGGATCGACGCCAAGCGCGGGCGCGAGCGTCGCGATCGCGATGCCCGCGATTGCGCCGAGCGCTCCACCGATCGTGAACAGCGGCGCCAGCGTGCCGCCCGAGGTGCCGCTGCCGAGTGCGATCGACCAGGACAGGAACTTCATCACGCACAGCGAGGCGAGCGCGGCCATCCCGAGGCGGCCGGCGACGATGTCCTCGATGTTGGTGTAGCCGACGCCGAGCGTGAGCGGCGCGTACCAGCCGATCACGCCGACTGCGAGGCCGCCGATCGCAGGCCACCACATCCAGTGGATCGGCAGCTTCTCGAACAGGTCTTCGATGCCGTAGACAATGCGCGTGGTGCCGACGCTGACGAGGCCAATCAGCGCGCCGAGCAGTACGTAGCAGGCGAGCGCGGTGCCACCGGGTTCGCTCGATGCGGGCATTGCGAACACCGGCTGCGAGCCGACCAGGGCGTGGCGCATGCCGGTGGCGACGACGGTCGCGAGCGCGACCGGGATCAGCGAGCGGGGCTTGAGTTCGAACAGCAGAAGCTCGACCGCGAGGATGGTTGCCGACAGTGGCGATCCGAACACCGCGGCCATGCCGGCCGCCGCACCCGCTGCGAGCAGCGTCTTGCGTTCGACCGCGGTGACTCGCAGCAGCTGGCCGAACAGGGAGCCGAGCGCGCCGCCGGTCGCGATGATCGGGCCTTCCGCGCCGAACGGTCCGCCGGTGCCGATCGCGACGGCCGAGGACAGCGGTTTCAGGAACGTGATGCGCGGCGGGATCTTCGACTCGTTCAGCAGCACCTGTTCCATCGCTTCGGGGATGCCATGGCCGCGGATCGCGCGCGAACCCCAGCGCGCCATCACGCCGACAATGAGGCCGCCGATGACCGGCACGACGATCACCCACGCGCCCAGGTGATGCCCGGCGGGCGAGGAGAATTCGGTCGACCAGCGGCCGTGGAACGCGAGGTTCGTGACCAGGCCGATCAGCGCTGTCAGTACTTGCGCCACCAGGGCGGCGGCGATCGCGAGCACGCAAGCGAGCGCGCTGATGGCAACCACGCGGCGATCGACGAGGGTCGAACGACGCGGCATGCGCGCAGCGTCGAGCGCGGGACCAAGCGCGGGCGATACGGGCAGGGCATCGGTGCTGCCGGTCGCTTCTACGCGCGTTGCGGGGTTTTCGGGGACGCTCGGGGACATCAAACACCGCAGGAGAGGGCGGCGCGAAACGGCGGCCGTCGAAAAGAATAGCGGCTCCTTCCTGACATTCCCTTGTCGCGGAGAAAAGCACGCGGTCGTGCGTACTGCGGGACATGTCCGATCCCATGTCCAGTCCCGATCCGGTTTCGCCTGGGAACACGCACTTCGACGCGCCGTTCTGCCGCAACTGCGGCGCGACGCTGGCGACGCGCTTCTGCGGCGAATGCGGGCAGAAGCGCGCCAGTCGCTTCGGCATGCGCAGCGTCGGCGAGGAAGCGTGGCAGAGCTGGCGCTGGTTCGAGATGTCGCTGCTCAAGGGTGCGCTGCGGCTGCTGCGCGCGCCCGGCACCATCGCACGCGAATTCGTGCTCGGCGCGCGCACGCGCCATGTGCACCCGCTCAAGCTGCTGGCCGCGGCGATCGCTTTGCTGCTGCTCGTGCTCGGTCGCGCGCGCTATCTCGAGTCGGCCAACCAGCACGTCAGCCAGGCGATGGGGCTGGTGCGCAGCTGTGCGAACTGGTCGTTCTCGCTCGGCATCGTCGCGATCGCGCTGGCGTCCCTGCTCGCGTTCCATGGCCGCGGCTACAACCGGGTAGAGCATCTCGTGCTCGCCGCGTACACGCATTTCCTCGTCATCTGCGCCAGCATCGTCAACCTGCTGCCGACGCTGGTGTGGCGCGCGCCGGAGTTCCTGCAGGCACACAAGCGCGCGGCCGCCACGTACATGGGAATCATCGAGGTCGCGATCGTGCTGCTCGCGTTCGCGCAGTTCTTCCGCGTCGACTGGCGCCGTGATGCGTGGCGCCTGACGCTCGCGGCAGCCATTTTCCTCGTCGGCAAGTGGGCGCTGATGCGCCTGTATGCGTGGTTGCTGGTCAAGTTCGTGCTCGCGCATGCGACAAGCTGATTCCCGATCTCCCCTCGCCACAGGACACTGTCCGATGAAAGCATTGCCCATCCACCTCCCGCGCCTGCTTCCCGTCGCGCTCGGCGCTGCGCTGGCAGCGTGCGGCAGCGATGCCGCGCCGCCCGCCGTCCCGGCGAAGGCCGACAAGCCGGCCGCCGTCGCCGCCGCGCCCGCCGTCGACACGCGCGTCGCCGCGCAGGAGTCGATGCAGTCGCCGAGCGAAGCGGCGATGATCGACGAGATTGCCTCGACCTTGCAGGCGTGTTCCTACGACGGTGCGCCGGTGCGGTTCGGCCGCGAAACCGTGCGCAAGGACGTGCCGGGTGGCTGCGGCAACATGGTCGAGCGCATCATGCAGTTCACCGGCCTGCCGCAGAATTTCGACGTGGTCGAGGCGCCGGTGCCGAACGCGGCAGCGGTAATCCTGCTCGATGCACAGAACCTTCCGCATCGCGTGATCGCGTTCAATCGCGACTTCATGGACATCGTCACACGCGCGACCGGTGGCAGCCGCTGGGCGCCGGTCAGCATCATGGCGCACGAGATCGGCCATCACCTGTCCGGCCACACGATCACGCCGGGCGGAAGCCAGCCGCCCACGGAGCTGGAGGCGGACAAGTTCTCCGGATTCGTGCTGTACAAGATGGGCGCATCGCTCGCCGATGCACAGAAGGCGATGGCGACGCTGGTGGCGGATGGTCCCGATGGCGCCACGCATCCGGGGCGCGGCAAGCGCCTCGCGGCGATCCAGGAAGGCTGGAAGCAGGCCTGCGCACAACAGAATGGCGGCGCGTGCAGCCATGCCCTCGAGATCGCGATGCGCAGTGGGGAGCTTGATGTTCCGGCGCCGCCAGACGCACACGAGCCGGCGCACACGCCGGTCGTATCGGAGCCTGCGCCGGGCGTCGCGGCGCCGCGCGATGAAGCGCCCGTGGCCGCGCCGGCCGCGGGCGCGAGAGCCGGCGCGGACGTGTTGCCGGCACCAGGTTCGACGCCGTCGAAGTTCAGCCAGTTCGTCTACGACGAGTTCGGCGTGCTCGACATGCCGGAGCGGCAGAAGGCCGAACAACGCATGTACGGCATCGCGCGCGACAGCGGTGTCGAGGTCGTCACCCTGCTGGTCAAGGATCTGCACGGCATGGGCGCGCAGGACTACGCCTACGCGATGCTGCGCCAGCTGCGCGTCGGCAAGCTCGATGTCGGCAATGGCGCGGTCGTGGTGGTCGCGCCGGAGCAGCGCGAGTCGGCGATCGCGATCGGCCCGGGCCTGCTGATCGAAGTCGGCAACCTGCAGGAACTCAACCTCAAGAGCCTCGAGACCTTCATCGACGATGCCTGGCCGGTATGCAGGAAGTACGGCAGCTGCAAGGGCTGGACGCAGAACTTCTTCCTCACCAGCGATCGCATCGCGCGCAGTGGCGATCATTGGGAGTGGACGATCCGCTTTCCCGACCTCGCGGGCATGAAGGCGAAGAGCGACGCCGATTTCGCCGAACGCATGAAGACCGGCGCGTCGTACGATCCGGACAAGTCCGCGACCTGGCGCAAGATCGCACGCTACAGCGGCACGGTCGCCAGCCTCACCCCCGATCCGGCCAGCAAGCAGCAGTTCGTCAACGCGATCCATGCGCAGATGGTCGGCCCCGCAGTGCTCGTGCGCGGCGACGACGGCAGCGAGGCGATGCTTTACGTGCATCCGCATGCACAGGCGCTGATGCCGTCGGGTCGCCTGGTCGAAGGCGGCCGCTACAGTTTCGTCGTGCGCGCCGACAATCTCGACGGCACTCCGCCGCAACTCGACCTGCTCAGCTACGACGCACTGCCACCGCGCTGACGGCCATGGATGGCCCGAACGCCTGCAATGCAGGAGCAATTGCAGGCGTGCACGGCATGGATGGCCCGAACGCCTGCAATGCAGGAGCAATTGCAGGCGTGCACGGCATGGATGGCCCGAACGCCTGCAATGCAGTGGTAGGGCGGTACGCGCGCACGCGTGTGCCGCCGATTTGGTTCACACCAAGATGAGTGGATTTCGCGACCTGTCGGCGCGACCCGCGCGAAGCGCGCGATCCACCCGGCGCGTTCGACCCGCCCTGAATGCTCAGGCTTTCGATTCGCTGCGCGCCAGCAGGCTGAGTCCGATCAGGCGCGACACGACCAGCGCGAGATACATCACGCCGACGAAGATCTCCAGGCTCGCGAGCGCTCGCGCCTGTGATGTCAGCGGGATGATGTCGCCGATGCCGGTACTCGACAGCAGCACGAAGCTGAAGAACAGCAGCTCGGTCCATGTACGCGGCGCGTCAGGATTGACTGCGGCGGCGAGGCAGCCAGGCTGCAGCGCCTGGCAGGCCGCAAACGTGTACGCGAATGCCCACGCGAGCAGGGTGAACGTAGCGCCTGCGCAAAACAGCTCGTCGCGGGTCGCACGCCGGTCGGCGAGCATGTAGGCGACGAGACACGCGGCGGCGTGGAAGTAGAACAGCGCATCGATCGCGGCGGACCATGGCGCCAGCCAGGTCATGCCGCCGAGCGTCGCGAGGAGGTTCGAGGCGACCGCGGCCACAGCGAGGACAGCCGCGACGAGGACGCGGGTGTGGCCCGACGTGCGGTTGACCATGCGCAACGCGAGCAGCAGCACGACGACGCCGAGCACGCCGAACGCCGCGTTGCCTGCCGGCGTGCCTTCGAAGAACGGATACGCCAGCAGCGCGACGAGTTGCGCGAGCAGCAGGATCGCCGAGGGGTGACGTCCCACCTGCGCGAGCAGGCGCAGGCGCGCCAGGCGCGCGGCGGGTTCGTCGACCACGCTATTGCGGTCGCCGATCACGCGGCAGGTGGTTGACGAGGAATTCCATCTGGTCGGCGAGGATGTTGCGGTTCGACAGGATCAGGTGCTCGACCCAGCTCGGCCGGTACGGCACCGCGAGCAGCGGCATGCCCGCCTGCTGTGGCGTGCGGCTGCCCTTCTTCACGTTGCACGACCAGCAGGCCGTGACGACGTTGACCCAGGTGTCGCGTCCGCCCTTGGAGACGGGCAGGACATGGTCGCGGGTCAGCTCGCCGCGGCTGAAATGGTGGCCGCAATAGAGGCACAGCATGCGGTCGCGTGCGAACAGCGCGACGTTGGTCAGCGCCGGCGCGGGGTCGATCGCTCCAGGACGCGCGTGGCCGGTGCTGGCGACGATCGGATGCAGGTCGAGCAGGCTCTGCTCGCCGCTGCGCTGGTTGTAGCCGCCGTGGATCGTCAGGCAGGGATCGCCGAGCGTCCACGCGACCGCGCCGCGTACATACAGGCAGACCGCGTCCTGCCAGCTCATCCAGTCGAGGATGCGCCCGGTGGAGTCCAGGGACAGGACGCGGGTGCTATGGATGTCGCCGGAAGCTTTGACTTCCGCAAGCATGTGACCTCCGTTCTCGAGCACGAAAACCGGTGGTTCACCCGCGCCGGTGCAGGCACGGGCGCGGGGAGCATAGACCAAAAGCCGGGCAGCGGGAAATTCGGGGAGCCTGTAGGACTTATCGAATCGAAGGAAGTCCGGCAGGCTCCAGCATTGCCGGATCATTTCAGCGGTTTGGCCATGCGCAGCACGTCGATGCCGTAGCCGTTGCGTTCGTACAGCGTGCGCGCGCGCTGGTTGCCGGGGAAGACTGCCAGGGTCATGTGACGACAATGGTGTTGCCGCGCCCAGGCTTCCGCGAATGCGAGCAGGGCGCGGCCGATGCCGCGCCCGTCGCAGCCTGGCGCCACCGCAAGATCCGAGACATGGCAGTTCTGCGCCGAAGTGAAATAGTCGGTGGCGGTCTGCAGGTGCAGGAAACCGACGCGTTGCCCGCGCTCGTCCTCGGCGACGAAGATGTGGGTTCCCGCCGGTTGTTCGGCGAGGTGGCGTTCGACATCGGCGCGGATGCCCTTGGCGCATTCGCCGCGCTTGCGCCATGGCGGCAGTTCGAATTCGACGAAGCGCGCGACGAGGTCGAGGATGAACGCATCGTCGTCGGCCGCGGCGAGGCGGATACGCAGGCCGGAGTCGTCGTTGGAAAGCATGTGCGTCGGGATGCGGTGAATGGAGCGGGCGTCCATGCCCGTGAGCGGACAGGCAACCGTTACTTCGCCGCCATCTTGTTCTTGATGAAGCCGATCAGCGCGGTCAGCACCGCGCCACCGACACCGCCGCCGACGAGATTGCCGGCGATCGCGCCGATGTCCATGTTGCCGCCGGCACCGGCACCCGCGAGCATCGGCAGGATCATCGGCAGCAACTGGCCGAGCGCGCCGCCGCCGACCGCGCCGGCGAGCGTGTTGCCAAGCCCGCCGAGGCTCACGTTCTTCGCCGCGGCACCCACCGCGTTGCCGCCTACCGCACCCGCAATCAGCTGCATGATCAACGGAAGAAATTGTTCCATGACGACTCCCTGCGCTGGGTTGGTGCACCGGTCGGGGAGTCGGCCACGGGACGATGCCGCACGCGCACGCGCACGACGACAAGATCCAGGTCCATCCCCGCGCGCATCCTAGCACCCGCGTGTGTGGAACCCTTGTGCACTGCGATGAAGAGCTCCCGCCCTCAGCCCCCGCGGCTGTTCGCCGCCGATGGCGGTTCGTCGTCGGCGGTCGTGCGCGGACGAGCGGCGAGGGCGCGTTGCAGCAGCAGGCCGGCGAGCATCGCCGGCACGAACCAGAACGCCTCGATCGAGCCCGCGCCCAGGCCGGCCAGCGCGGGACCCGGACAATAGCCGGCCAGTCCCCAGCCGACGCCGAAGATTGCCGCACCTGCGAGGAGGGGCGCGTCGATGCGCCGCGTCGTGGGCATGCGGAACGCATCGGCGAACAGCGGACGAGTGCGCGCGAGCACGAAGCGGAACGCGACGAGTGTCGTCACGACCGCACCGCCCAGCACGAACAGCAAGGTCGGATCGAAGTCGCCCGCGACGTCGAGGAAACCAAGCACGCGACGCGCGTCGGTCATGCCCGAGATCGCGAGGCCGAGGCCGAACAGTGCGCCCGAGGCGAACGCGGAGAAGGCGGTTCGATTCATGGCACGAGATGCCGCGCGACGTAGGTCGTTGCCATTGCGGTCGCGATGAAGGTCAGCACGGCCGCGAGCGAGCGCGGCGACAGGCGGCCGAGCCCGCAGACACCGTGGCCGCTCGTGCAGCCGTTGCCCAGACGCGTGCCGAAGCCGACCAGCAGGCCCGCGACGACGAGCGCGGCACGCGGAAAATCCGTGCGCGGCTGCGGTGCGCCGGGAAAGAGCAGGATGCATGCGCCGGCGGCGATGACGAGTCCGGCGAGGAATGCGACGCGCCACTGCGTGTCGCCCGCGCGTGGGCGCAGCACGCCGTCGACGATGCCGCTGATGCCGGCGATGCGGCCGCTGGTCCACAGCAGCAGCGTCGCCGCGAGGCCGATCAGGATGCCCCCGCCGAGTGCGCTGAACCAGTTCGCGATCATTGGCGCGACCTCAACCGAACTGCGCGTCCGCGAGGTCGAGCAGGTTCGCGGCGCCGCTGCGCATTGCGCTCGCATGGGTCTGGATGCGCGGCAGGATGCGTGCGAAATAGAAGCGGCCGGTCTGGCGCTTGGCGGCCTTGAACGCGTCCGATTGCGTCGACGCGTCCGCGGCGACGACGCTGCGCGCCCAGAAGTACGCGAGCGCGATGTAGCCGGAATAGAACAGGTAGTCGTACGCGGCGGCCCCCATTTCCTCGGGATTGGATGCGGCGCGCTTGCCGAGTTCGAGGGTCAGTTCGCCCCATTCCTTCGCGGCGGCGCCGAGCGGGCCGAGGAACTCTCCGAGCGCGGCGTTGCTCGCGTTCGCGGAGCAGAACGCGCCGATCTCGCCGAGGAAGTGCTTGAGGCCGACGCCCTGCAGCTGCATCACCTTGCGGCCGAGCAGGTCGACCGCCTGGATCTGCGTGGTGCCTTCATATAGCGTCGTGATGCGCGCGTCGCGCGCGAACTGCTCCATGCCGTTCTCGACGATGAACCCGTGTCCACCGAACACCTGCAGTGCATGGTAGGTGCATTCGATCCCGGTTTCGGTCAGCAGGCCCTTGACGATCGGGGTCAGGAACGAGACCAGCGACTCGGCGCGTTCGCGCTCGGCGGCGTCGGTCGAGTTCTTCGCGATGTCCTCCTGCAGGTAGGCGTACAGCGCAAGCGCGCGCTCGCCTTCCGCGAATGCCTTCTGCGTGAGCAGCATGCGCCGCACGTCCGGTTGCACGATCAGCGGGTCGGCCGGCTTGTCCGGGAATTTCGCGCCGGACAGCGACCGCATCTGCAGGCGGTCGCGCGCGTACGCGAGCGAGTTCTGGTACGCGCGTTCGGTCAGGCCGAGACCCTGCAGGCCGACCGCGAGGCGCGCGGTATTCATCATCGTGAACATCGCCGCGAGGCCCTTGTTCGGCTGGCCGACCATCCAGCCCTCGGCGCCGTCGAAGTTCATCACGCAGGTGACCGAGCCGTGGATGCCCATCTTGTGCTCGATCGAGCCGCAGGCGAGTGCATTGCGTGCGCCGACCGTGCCGTCCTTGCCGACCTTGAATTTCGGCACGAGGAACAGCGAGATGCCTTTCACGCCCGCAGGCGCGTCGGGCAGGCGCGCGAGCACGAGATGCAGGATGTTGTCGACGAAGTCGTGCTCGCCCGCGGTGATGAAGATCTTGGTGCCGCTGATGCGGAAGCTTCCATCCGCATTCGGTTCGGCGCGCGTCTTCAGCAGGCCGAGGTCGGTGCCGCAATGTGGTTCGGTCAGGCACATCGTGCCGGTCCAGGTGCCGGCGACGAGCGGCTTGAGGAACACCTCGCGCTGCCAGTCCTCGCCGTGGTATTCGAGCGCGGACGACGCGCCGTGCGAAAGCATCGGGTAGTTGCCCCACGACAGGTTCGCCGCGTCGATCATTTCCTTCAGTGCCGCGCCGACCGTCTCCGGCAGGCCCTGGCCGCCGAATTCGGACTTGGCGGTGAGGCCGATCCAGCCGCCGTCGACGTATTGCGCGAACGCGTCCTTGAAACCCTTCGGCGTGCGCACGCTTTGCGTCGCCTTGTCGAACGTGCAGCCCTCGGCGTCGCCGCTCGCGTTCAGGGGCGCGAGCACCTGTTCGGCGAACTTCGCCGCTTCCTCGAGCACGGCGTCGATGACGTCGCGCGAGGCGTCCGCGCAGGCGGGCAGGCGCGCATAGACCTGATCGGCCTGGAGGACGTCGTACAGCGCGAAGCGCAGGTCGGCAAGCGGAGCGGTGTAGCGGGTCATGGGGAAACTCCGGTGATGAGGTGCGGCTGGTGTTTCGACTCCACGGAATTTCGTTCCGCTGCGCTCGACACGAACCGTTTGATTGGGACAGGTCAGCGCCAGGTGTTCGGCACGCCGGGTACCGGCGTCAGGCGACTCGCGGTCTCGAACTTGAAACTTTCCTTCGGCTCGCTCGTTTCGATCGTGCCCTTGAGTGCGTAGGCGATGTCGGTGCCGAACGTGACCTTGTTCGCCGGCTTGAACACGGCGTCGACGACGTCGCCGCTGTTGCCGACGATGTCGATGTCCGGCGCGACCTGGAACCTGCCGACCTCCTTGCCGTCGACCGAAAGCGAGGCATCTATCGCGCTGAAGTGCATCGAGAACGTGCTGTAGTTCTGGATGCGCAGACCGAGCTTCCAGCTGCCGTCGGCCTGCACCGCCAACTGCTGGATGCTTGCGGTCGACGGATGCACCTTGCGCGGTGGTCCGCCGCTGCCGCAGGCAGCGAGCAGGATGCCGAGCGGGAGCAGGAAAGGCAGGCGGCGCAGCAGCATGGCGACCTCAAACGATCGTTCGAATCGAACGCGTAGCCTAACCAACGTCGCGCTGCGCCGCAAAGGCCTTCGACGGGCTAAGGACGCAGCCCTTCGACTCCGGCCTTCGGCCTGCGCCCAGGGCGAACGGATTCTTCCATGCGTGTTGGGCGCAGCGCAGTCGAAGCACCGACAGGCTCTACCCTCAGCCCTCCGTCCGGCCCTCGGCCTTCAGCCCTCGTTCCACGGCCGCGCGACGGGCGAGGAATTCGGCCACCGGCACTTGCCGCACGACGCGGCCTGCGTCGATGCGCACGACCTCGTCGGCGAGCGCGCCGACTTCATCGGCGTGATGGGTGACCAGCACGGTGAACACCCTCAGCTCGCGCTTGAGCCGGCGCAGGTGGTCGAGCACCTGCGTGCGCGCCTCGGCGTGGAGGCCGGTCAAGGGTTCGTCGAGCAGCAGTGCGCGCGGGTGCGACAAGAGTGCGCGCCCGATCGCGACGCGCTGGCGTTCGCCGCCGGAAAGGGTGTGCGGGCGGCGCTCGAGCAGGGGTGCGAGTTCGAGCAATTCGACGATCGTCGAAAACTCGCGCGGTTGCGCGATGTCGCGCGCAGTCGCGCCGTAGGCGAGGTTGTGGCGCACGCTCAGGTGCGGAAACAGGCGGCCGTCCTGGAACACGTAGCCGATGCGTCGCTGCGCGATCGGCAGCGACACGCCACGCGCCGTGTCGAGCAGCAGCTCGCCGTCGAGCATCACGCGCCCCGCCTGCGGCACGAGCAGGCCGGCGATCGCGTGCAGGATGCTCGTCTTGCCCGCGCCGGAATTGCCGAACAGCGCCAGCGTGCGCGCATCGCTGCGCAGTGAAACATCGATGTCGAGATCGGCGAGGGCGTGGCGCAGCGCGAGTTCAATCATTGCGCGTCCTCCACGGTGCTCCGCCCGCGACCATCATCGCGAGTGCGCTTGCCGCGAATGCGACGACGAGCGAAACGAGGGCGAGGCGGTGCACGCCGGGCATGCCGCCCGGCGTGTTGAGCAGTTCGTAGATCGCGATCGGCAGGGTGCGGGTTTCGCCGGGGATGTTCGACACGAAGCTGATCGTCGCGCCGAACTCGCCGAACGCGCGCGCGAAGCCGAGCACGCAACCGGCGGCAATGCCGCGCAGCGACAGCGGCAGGGTGATCGTGGCGAAGCGGCGCCACGCGCTCGCGCCGAGCGTCTCGGCGGCGTCTTCGAGGCGCCGATCGACGCCGTCGAACGCGACGCGGATCGAGAGCACCAGCAGCGGAAAACCCATCACCGCCGCGGCGATCACCGCGCCGGTCCAGCGGAACGCGACGACGATGCCGACCTGGTCGAGCAGGGCGCCGATCGATCCGTGGCGCCCGAGCAGCGCGAGCAGCGCGTAGCCGGTGACCACCGGCGGCAGGACCAGCGGCAGGAACAGCACGGCTTCGAGCAGCACCCGGCCGGGAAAGCGCTTGCGCGAAAGCACCCAGGCGAGCGCGAGCGCGAACGGCAAGGTGCAGGCGACGCCGAGCACGCCGATGCGCAGGCTCAGCGCGAGCGCTTGCCATTCGTCGGGCGTCAGCGCGTTCATGAAGAATTCCCGTGGTGTGATGCGCGAATGGCGCCGTGCTGGCGCGGTTTGCGCCTATTTCGGCAGTGTGTCAAAGCCATGCGCTCGGAAGATCGCCTGTGCGGCCGGAGCACGCAACAACTCGAGCAATTTGCGTGCGGCGGGCGTGTCGTGGCCGGCAAGGATCGCCGCGTGATAGACGATCGGTGCATGGCTCGTGTCCGGGAACGTCGCGACCACGCGCACGGCGGGCTCCGACATCGCATCGGAGCGGTAGACGACGCCGAGTGCGGCCTCGCCGCGCGCGACGAAGTTGAGCGCGGCACGCACGTTGTCGGTCGAGACGACGCGCGTCGCGACCGCATCCCACGCGCCAAGCCGGATCAGCGCAGCCTTGGCGTACTTGCCTGCGGGCACGCTGTTCGGCTCGGCCAGCGCAAGGCGGCCGTCCTTGCCAAGTGCGGCGGCGAGCGCGAAGCCGGGCGTGGCGTCTAGCTTCACCGGGTTGTCCATCGGTGCAACCAGCACGAGCGCGTTGCCGAGCAGGTTCGCGCGCGTGCCTTCGACGACCAGCTTGAGCTGCTCGACATGATCCATCCAGTCCTGGTCGGCTGACACGAACAGTGCGGCCGGCGCACCCGCCTCGATCTGCCTCGCGAGCTGCGAGCTCGCCGCATAGCTCGCCTTGACTCCGCCGAGCCCGACCGCTTCGGGCGTGGCCAGGATCTGCTCGAGCGACGGCTTGAGGCTCGCCGCTGCGAACACCAGCAGTTCGTCCGCTTTCGCAGTCAGCGCAACCAACAGCAGGCAGCCGAGGATCAGGCGACCGACGAGACGCCCGGGACGGGCTGCAGGGGCGGACGAGCGGGAGATCATCGAAGCACGCTCCGGTACGATATGTTCAATGAAACATATCGCTTCCTGCGCCAACGCGCGAGCATCGCCGGCATGAACAAGCGCGCAAAGACTCCATCGATCCATCTGCGCGTGACGCCAGTGCCCGGCGTTGCGCTGGGCCCCGGCAAGGCCGACCTGCTTGCGGGGATCCGCGAGACGGGTTCGATCGCCGCCGCGGGTCGGCGCATGCGCATGAGCTACCGGCGTGCATGGCAACTCGTCGAGGAGCTCAACCGCTGCTTCCGTGGCCCGCTCGTCGAGGCGAGCAAGGGCGGCAGTGGCGGCGGTGGCGCGCGCCTTACGCGTCTCGGCCAGGCCGTGCTTGAGCGCTACGCGCGCATGCGTGCGACCGCAAACGCCTCGGTGGCCGCCGACGTCGCGGCCCTGCGGCGTCTCGTCGCACGCGACGACTGACCGCGCGACATCCGACCGCAGCGCTCCACGCGGCGTTTTGCCGCGCGTACCGATTTGTTCGTGGGAGCATGCGAACAGCGCGATCGGTCATGACGCAAGAACGAGCGGTCATTTCCTCCACGTCGCACCGCATCGCAACCTGTTTCGCACCCCCAGGGAACAACGAAGCCATGAACCAGCGAAGCCTGCCTGCGTCGATCGCGTTGCTGCTCGCTGCTGCAGCCGGACCGGCGAGCGCGTATGACCTCGAAGACTGGCCGGTGCACTACACCTTCGGCGACGGCACCGACATCGGCCTGACCGGCGTCTACCGCTACGACATCAATGAATTCAGTGACGACCGCCGGCCAGACGGGAGCGACGCGTTCGCGGATGCGCACACGAACCGGCGCAAGGAGCTCGGCCTCGTCCTCAAGAAGAAGGGTGTGTATGACGCAATCGTAGACTACGAATTCCAGGGCAAGACCTGGCTCGACACCAACCTGCGCGTGCAGTCCAAGCCGTTCGTCGGATGCGACATCGGCGCGTTCCGTTTCGGCTATTCGAAGACGCCGGTTTCGTTCGAGGGCGTGACCGGGACGAAGGCGACCTCGTTCCTCGAACTTGCGCTGCCGGCGCAGGCGATCTTCGAAGGTCGCCGCACCGGCATCGACTGGCAGTTCGAGCGCCCGGCGTACATCGCGAACGTCGGCTACTACTGGGGCCAGGACCTGCTCGGCGACAACGACGGCACGACGTTCGCGGGACGCTTCGCATGGACGCCGCACAAGGCCGACGGCGACGTGATCCACCTCGGCGTCGCCGCATCGCGCGAGGATCGCGACGGCACCACCGACGGTCGCGGCGTGTACCACGACCCGGGCGTGCGCATCGGTACGCCACCGGAGACCGGACTGACGCCGGTGCGGCTGGTCGACACGGGAGCGCTGGCGAAGGCCGATCGCGTCGACCGCAGCGGCCTCGAGGCGCTGTGGATCCACGGGCCGTGGTCGGTGCAGGGCGAGCTGCTGCGCGCGGACGTGTCGCGTTTCGGCGGCAATCCCGACTTCAGCGCGCGTGGCGGCTACGTGTTCGGCAGCTGGGTGCTGACCGGGGAATCGCGCCCGTACAGCGGCGGCAATTCCGGCAACCTCAAGCCGAAGGGGAAATGGGGCGCGTGGGAGCTGCTGCTGCGCTACAGCGAGCTCGATCTCGACGACGGTGCGGTGCAGGGCGGCAAGGAGCACGACTGGACGCTCGGCGCGAACTGGTACCTGACCCAGCACTTCAAGGTCCAGGCGAACTACATCCAGGCGATCAGCGACAAGGGCAATCTTCCGCTCGATCCGCGCATCTTCGAGCTGCGCGCGCAGATCTATTTCTGACGCGGCGTAGGCCGCGGCGACGCAATCCATTCGCGCAGGCGCGCCAGAACACGCGCGTCCACCAGCAGGTCCATGTGGCCGAGACTGGTGAACACGTGGCGCCGGTCGGCGGGCAGTCGCAGCATCCGCCGCGGGTCCTCGTCCTCGCCGAGCGCGCTCGGTACCGGCACCAGGCCGTCGCCGATCCAGCGCGCACGCGCGCCGGTCGCGCGTGCGGAGCGTGTCGCCGCCGCGACGTACCAGCGCACGCGCCCGGCGAATGGCAAGTCGGAGCTGCTCGATTCGCCCTTGTCGCGATCGACGTCGCTGGCCCATCCTTCGCGCAGGTCCTTGACGCCGGCACTGCGCGTCTCGGCGATGCTCGCAAGCGGGCGCGTGAACGGCGCCGCTGCGAGCAGGGCGCTGAGTGAACCACCCCAGCGTTCCAGCGGAGCGCCGAGGTGCGGCGTGCCGAGGCAGATCACCTGATCGAGCGCGCCTGCCCAATTGAAGCCGTGCCGTTGCGCATGCTCGCACGCGGCGCGGCAGACCAGGCCGCCCATGCTGTGACCGACCAGTACGATGCGACGCAGCGCCGCTGCATGTGCTTCATGCAGCGCCTGCAACAACAGTGAAAGATCCCTGCCATTGGCGGAAATGCGCCGACCGCTGTTGTAGCGCAGGTACGTGGCATGGCCGAGGCCGTCGGCTTCGAGGCGGGCGCCGAAGCTGTCGCCACGGGCATCGCGCCATTGCAGGTCGTTCATGCCGAGCCCGTGCACGAACACGAGCAGGGTGCCGCCGGCCGCCGCGAGCGCGGCGCCGAGGTCGGGCGAACGCGGGTCGAGTTCGCGTCCATCGCGGCACAGGCGCATGTCCAGCGCCAGCGGATTCGCGTCGGACTCGAGGTGATCGCCGATCGCCCCGTTCAGCGCGCTCAGCCAGGCCAGTTGCGACGGGTTGACGCGTTCGCGCGCGGGCTCGCGCGAAGCATTGCGTTCGAGCAAGGCGAGCGCACCATCGGTCGTGCGGCGGGTCACCTGCGCGACGTCGCGCACGCGCGCGTAGGTGAAACCGGTGACGCGCGCCACCACGCCGCCGAATGGAACGAAGCGTGCAACGCTTCCGACGATCGCCAGATGCATGCCCTCGACCGTGTCGACCGCGCCAAGCAGGCCTTCGCCGGCGAGCCGCGCGGTGCCCTGCAACCACTGCATGCGTGTCTTCATGCGCACCTGTATGCCATCGATGATTGGAGCAAGTGCACGAAAAAGACGGACTTGAGAAACATGACTTCCGGCAGGTGCCAAGGGTCACCCAACCTGTCGCATGCGCAACCTCTAAACGTTTGCGCGATGGTGTGCATCACAGTTGCACACCCACGGGAGGATTGCCATGGTTCGTCTGGTTTGCGGTATCGCGCTGGCGCTGGCCGGCATTTGCACGGCGCATGCGGACATCGACCTGCACGGCGCGGACTGCGGTCTGCACAGCGACTACTCGCTCGACATCAAGCCGGACGCGCTGGTGTTCACGCGCCGCGACGGCCATCCGGTCGATATCGCGATCGCCGGCGGCAGCCTGCGCCTCGATGGACGTTCGGTGGCGATCGGCGCGGCGGATCGCCAGCGCCTGCTCGACATCGAGCACGGCGTGCGGGAGGCGCTGCCCGAGGTCAAGGCGATCGCGCACGAAGCGATCGCGATCGCGTTCGAGGCGGTGGCCGAAGTGTCCGCCGCGTTCGCCAAGGACGGCGATGCCGCGCGCGCGAGCGCCCAGCATCTGGCCCGCAGCGCGCACGAGCTGGATCTGCGCATCGATGCCAGCGACAGCCTCGCCGGCTGGAAGAACGGCGAGATGGACCGCATCATCGAACAGGCGGTCGGCACCCTGGTCGGCGAGGTCGTCGGCAACGTCGCCGGGCAGGCGATCAGCGTGGCCCTTAGCGGCGACGAGAAGGCCGCCGCCGAACTCGAGGCGCGCGCGGACGGCATCGACAAGAAGGTCGACCGCATCGTCGAACGGCGCAGCCACGAACTCGAACGGCGCGCAAAGGGCTTGTGCCCGCGCCTGCACCTGCTCGCGCGCCTCGGCTCCGAGCTGGAGGTGCGCCTTGAGGATGGCAAGCGGCTCGACCTCGTGCGCATGGACGACTGACGCCATCACAAGAGCCGTTCGTGTCGAGCGCAGCGGAACGAAGTTCCGCGAAGTCGAAACACCGGGCTGGCATGCGCGTGAAACGACCCATTCGATTCCGGCGCTGTGGGCCTGCGCTCAGGGTGGAGGGATTTCGTTCCGCCGATCGTGTTGAGAGGGTGAAGGAATTCGTTCCGCCGTTCGTGTCGAGCTCAGCGGAACGAAATTGCGCGCAGTCGAAACACCCGCGCGCGCTTGGTAGCATGGCGGATGCCCGCAACGCCCCTGCACATCCTCCAGTCCGTCTTCGGTTATCCCGCCTTCCGCGGTGACCAGCAGGCCATCATCGAGCACGTCGCCGGCGGTGGCGACGCGCTCGTGCTTATGCCCACCGGCGGCGGCAAGTCGCTCTGCTACCAGATCCCGGCGCTGTTGCGCGGCGGTTGTGCGATCGTTGTGTCGCCGCTGATCGCGCTGATGCAGGACCAGGTCGATGCCTTGCGCCAGCTTGGAATCGACGCCGCCTTCCTCAACTCCAGCCTCGATGCACAGGCGCAGCGCGAGGTCGAGCGGCGCTTCGCCGATGGCACGCTGAAGCTGCTCTACGTCGCGCCCGAGCGACTGCTGACCGAGCGCTGCCTCGATCTCGTCGCGCGCACGCCGGTCGCGCTGTTCGCGATCGACGAGGCGCATTGCGTGTCGCAGTGGGGCCACGACTTCCGCCCCGAGTATCGCGCGCTGACCGTGCTGCATGAACGGTTTCCGACGATCCCGCGCATCGCGCTGACCGCGACCGCGGATGCGCCGACGCGGCGCGAGATCGTCGAGCGGCTCGCGCTCGAATCCGCACGCGAATTCGTCGCGAGCTTCGACCGGCCGAACATCTGCTATCGGGTGGTCGAGAAGGACGACGCACGCCGCCAGATCAAGGATTTCCTCGGTGCGCATGAAGATGCCTCCGGAATCGTCTATTGCCTGTCGCGGCGCAAGGTCGAGGACACCGCCGAATGGCTGGTCGAGCAGGGCGTCGCGGCGCTGCCGTACCACGCCGGCATGGATGCGGCGACGCGCGCGCGCAACCAGCAGCGGTTCCTGCGCGAGGACGGCCTCGTGATGGTCGCGACGATCGCGTTCGGCATGGGTATCGACAAGCCCGACGTACGCTTCGTTGCGCACATGGACCTGCCCAAGAGCCTGGAAGGCTACTACCAGGAAACCGGTCGTGCCGGTCGCGACGGCCTGCCGGCCGATGCGTGGCTGTGCTACGGACTCGGCGACGTGGTGACGCTGGCGCAATTCATTGCGCAATCGGAATCCGGCGAGGAGCGAAAGCGCGTCGAGCGGCGCAAGCTCGACGAACTGCTCGGCTACGCCGAGACCACCGCCTGCCGGCGCCAGCGCCTGCTCGCTTATTTCGGCGAAGAGTTGGCGCAGCCGTGCGGCAACTGCGACAACTGCCTCGATCCGCCCGAGACCTGGGATGCGAGCGTGGTCGCGCAGAAGGCGCTGTCGTGCGCGTACCGTACCGGACAGCGCTTCGGCGTCACGCACCTGACCGCGGTGCTGCGCGGCGAAGCGGACGAGCGCATCCGTGCCTTGCGCCATGACGAACTCGGCGTGTTCGGCATCGGCGTCGAACTCGACAAGCAGCAGTGGCGCGGCGTGTTCCGCCAGCTCGTCGCATCGGGCCTGCTCACGCCGGACGAGGAAGGCTACGGCACGCTGCGCCTGACCGCGGCGAGCCGCGATGTGCTGCGCGGAGAGGTGCCGGTGCGTCTGCGACGCCAGGCCGACAGCGCCGGGCGGCGCGCGAAGCGGCAGAAGTCGCGCACCGAGCGCACCCGCGCGAGCCTCGACATCGCACCACACGAGACCACACTGTGGAACGCGTTGCGGGAACTGCGCGCGCGTCTTGCGAAGGAGCAGGGCGTGCCGGCGTACGTGATCTTCCACGACGCGACCCTGCTCGCGATGCTGCGCGAGCACCCGCAGACCCTGTCCGCGCTCGGCGCGGTCAGCGGCGTCGGCGAGCGCAAGCTCGAGCGCTATGGCGAGGCGTTCCTCGGCGTGCTGGAAACGCGCGCGGCCTGATTCGGCGCGCGATGTCCAAATCCGCCGTGGTTCGACGTTCCTCGCTTGCGTCGGGGCATGTGCCCCACGGGAGCTTCCATGAACGATTCCACCACGACCTCGCGACCAAACCACTCGCGCCTGCGACCGCTCGCGCTCGGCATTGCCGCCTGCCTGGCCGTCTCGGCCCTGCCGTTGCATGCAGAGCCGCGCCTGGACGTGCTGAGCGAGCGCGTTGCCGACGGCCGCGTCGTCCTGCCCCCAGGCACGTTCGAGCGCATCGAGTCGACCCTGTCGCGCCCGGCACCGGTGCCGGCGGCGACCACGCGCTTCGTCACCAACTGCAACGACAGCGGTGCCGGCAGCCTGCGCGACACGATCGGTGCCGCCGATACCGATGACACTATCGACCTGACCCAGCTCACCTGCAGCCGCATCACGCTGACCAGCGGCGAGATCGTGTTCGGCCAGGCCAACTTGGCGATCCAGGGAGCGGGCTCCGGCCGGATCACGATCGACGGAGGCCTGAGCAGTGGCATCTTCGTCGGCCTCGGCAGCGGCACCTTCGAGGTCGGCGGGGTGTCGATGGAGAACGGGTTCAAGTACCGCAGCGACGCCACCGCACTCGGCGGCTGCGTGCAGGTGCAGGGCAACGTCGTGCTTGACGACGTGCAGATGCGCAACTGCAACGCGCTGAGCACCGGCAATCGCTCCGCGCTGGGCGGCGCGGTATGGGCGCAAGGTCAGGTGCTGCTGCAGAACAGCGTCATCACGGGCAGCATGGCGAAGGCGACCGGCTTCGGCTATGCCAGCGGTGGCGGCGTGTATGCGCGCAATGGCTTCGTGTCCAAATACAGCACGATTTCCAACAATGTCGCGATCAGCGAGAGCGCGACGCCGACGTTTGGTGGCGGCGTCTTCGTCTGGAATGGCGGCCTCATCGTCGGCTCGACGATCTCCGCCAACCAGGCGGCGCGCATGGGCGGCATCGCGACCAAAGGTGCGTCGACCTACACACTGAGCATGGTCAACAGCACGGTGTCGGGCAACGTCGCCAACCGCTTCGGCGGCATCTTCGCAGTCCAGAAGCTCAATCTGTACAACAGCACGATCGCGTTCAACACCTCGCACGAGTGGGATACGGGCGCCGGCTACTACCTCGGCGCCGGCGTGCACATCAGCGTTGCCGGCGAGATGGACAGCACGATCATTGCCAACAACGTGAACACCGGCGCACCTGCGGCGTTCCCGACTGCGGACCTTACCGGCAAGCCGGGTTCGGGATTCAACGGCGGGCACAACAACGTAGGCCTGTGCGGTGCGCCGTGCCCGAACGACACCACGCATGAAGACCCCGGCCTGCATCCATTGCAGGACAACGGCGGCCGCACGCGCACGCATGTGCCGACGCCGGGCCAATGGGACACCTTCGGTGGCAGCAACGTGCTCGGCTGGACGTGGGACCAGCGCGGTCCCGGCTTCCCGCGACAGTCGCCTGGCGACTGGCCCGAGATCGGCGCGTTGCAGATCAACTCGGACATCATCCTGGCGAACGGATTCAACTAGTCCGAGGCGCTGGGGACACCTGGTTTCTGCTCGTCATTCCCGCTTGCGCGGGGATGACGGTCGGACTCGAAGGCCCGCTCGCGTCAGGAAACCAGCGAAGCCCGCGAAGCAGGCAAGTCTGCTTGCCCTTCCGCAGGAGCGGGAGACCTGACCTCGGCCGAAGCGGCGAATGGCGCGAGTTCCGGCCGTCCCGCCGCGGAGAGTCGGATCAACGCGGACCAGGTGATGCGGGTGGAAGCCGGGCGATGTGGCGCATCGTGCGCGGACCCGCCGAGTGCGGTCAAGCAAGCCGGGAATGCGCGCTCGGGCGGGCAGGGGGAGGCGCTTGATGCAGTTCGGTTAGACTGGCGGGGGCCGTCGACGGCGGCCGCTGTCCTGGTCATCTTCCTGCATGCCGATCCACAGCACGACGGTTCCCGCGCGCAACCCGCGTCGTCGAAATGCACGCTTCGCCTTCGCGCTGGCCCCGGCGCTCGCGCTGGCGGCTTGCGCGGTCGCGCCGTTGCCGCGCCTGCCGGATGAAACGCCGGTGCGCTGGCAGCAGGCCAGGAGCGCCGCGCAGGCACCGGCTGCGGACCTGCGTGGCTGGTGGAAGGCATTCAACGATCCGCAACTGGACCGGCTGGTCGAGGCGGCGTTGAGCGACAACCTCGGCATCGCGCAGGCTGCGGTACGCATCGAGGGTGCGCGCACCCTAGACCGGCACCATGATGCGGCGTTCCTGCCGCAGTTCGGTTTCCGCACCTATGCCGAACCGACGCCCGACAGCAGCGCGAGTTATTTCCAGGCCGGCTTCGACGCGAAGTGGGAGTTCGGCCTGTTCGGTCGCGCACAGAGCCAGGCGCGCGTCAGCGCGGGCGACCTTGGCATCGCAGAGGCCGAGGAGCAGGCGGCACGCGTGAGCGTCGTCGCCGAAGTGGTGCGCAGCTATGTGGAACTGCGCACCGCGCAACATCGCCGGTCGTTGCTTGCGCTGTTGTCCGAAACCGCGCAGGCGCGCAGCGCGCTGGTGGTTACGCGCGAGCACCTGCGCCTCGCTTCCGCGACCGACGTCGCGCATGCGAGCGCGCAGGCGAGCGCCGCGCGCGCCGCGCTGGCCGGGCCGGACGCGGCGATCGTGCGCGCGCGCCAGCAATTGTCGGCCTTGCTCGGCCGCAGCGGTGCCGCCGACGACATCGCAGCCGACCCCGCTGCAGCGATGCCCGGCGTATCGGCCTTCGCGATCGACAGCTTGCCGGCCGACCTCGTGCGCACGCGCCCGGAGATCCGGCGCGCCGAATTCGAGGTGCTGAAGAAGGCCGGCGAGCTCGGACTTGCGCATGCCGACCTGTTTCCGCGCATCGGCCTCGGCGGTGCGCTTACCTATGCGGCCAAGGTCATCGGCCACACGCGCCTGTCGGATGCGGACGGCATCGTCACGTTCGGGCCGGCGATCGACATCCCGCTGTTCGACTGGGGTGCGCGGCATGCGGTCGAACAGGCGCGCGATGCGGAGCTGCAGGCGAGCCTGCTCGCCTACCGCCAGGCCGTGCTCGACGGTGTCGCCGAAGTCGAGAGCGCGCTCGCCGCGCTGCATGCGCAGGTCGAGCGTGGCGCATTGCTCGAGCAGACCTTGCCGGCGCTGGACAAGGCGGTCGCGGGCGCGGCCACGCTGCGGCGGCTCGGGCTCGCCGATGGCGCCGATCTCGCGGCGGCGACCGGCGCGAAAGTGGAAGCCGAACTGGAACTTGCGCAGGCGCAGCAGGAACGCAGCCTCGCCTTCATCGCGCTGTACAAGGCGCTCGGTGGGGCGCCCCTGCCGGCAACGGCGGCGGCGGAGCGCACGCCGTGATACCGCTCGCGCGCAAGACCCTGCTGCACGAATGGCGACGCTTCCTGCCGTCCGCCTTCGCAGTCGCGTTCTCCGGCCTGCTGCTGCTGGTGCAGGCGGCGCTCGTGTTCGGCATCTTCAACAGTTCCGCGGTGTACATCCGCAAGTCCGGCGGTGAGCTCTGGCTCGGCTACCCCGGCACGCAGAGCATCGAGCTTGGTCGCCCGATCCCGACACAGGCGGAGATCGCCGCATTGATGGACCCGGCCGTCGCGCGCGTCGAGCCGTTCAACTGGATCGATGGCGACTGGCGCGGACCGGTCGATCGCGGTGGCGTATCGGTGTTCGTTTCCGGCATCGACACGCGCGCGGATGGCCTGATGTTCGCCGATGTGCTGACGCCGGACCTGCGCGCGCGCCTCGACGAACCGGACGGCGTGATTGTCGATCGCGCCGACCTGTCCAAGCTCGGCCTCGCCGTCGGTGGCCAGGCGGTCATCAACGGCCATCGCGTGCGCATCGTCGGCGTCGGCAACGGCCTGCGCGCGCTCGGCGGCGTCAACATCGTGACCTCGCTGGCGACTTCGCGCCGGCTCGACAACGGCGACAGCACCGGGCAGGTCGCGTACTACGTGGTGAAACTGCACGATCCGGCACAGGCGGATGCAGTGCGCGCACGCCTGCAAACGAGTGGACAAGCGCGCACGTTCGAGGTGTGGACGAGCGATGCGTTCGCACGCCGCGCCGTCACCTACTGGATGTTCGAGACCGGAGCCGGCCTCGGCGTGCTGTTCCTCGCGGTCGTGGTGTTCATCGTTGGCGCGGTGATCACCAGCCAGACCCTGATGGGCGCCGTGGCGGGATCGATCCGCGAATACGCGACGTTGCACGCGCTTGGCGTCGGCTTCGCGCAATTGCGCCACGTCGTGTTGCAGCAGGCGGCGTGGGTCGGCGCGTTCGGACTCCTCGTCGGTGGCATCGCGACCGCGCTGGTGGTGCTGCTGGCGCAGCGGCGCGATGTGCCGGTGCAGCTCGACCTGTCCACCGTGCTGGTATGCGCGATCCTGGTCATGGGCATTGCGCTGCTGTCCGGCCTTGCCGCGGTGCGCGCGCTGCGCCACGCGGACCCGGCGTTGCTGCTGCGGTGAGCACATGACGGCCGCCCTCGTCGCCGATGCACTGTCGAAATCCTTCGTCACCGGCGCGGTGCGCACCGACGTGCTGCGCAGCCTGTCGATCGAGGTCGCTGCCGGCGAACTCACGCTCGTTTCGGGCCCGTCCGGTTGCGGCAAGAGCACCCTGCTGGCGATCCTCAGCGGACTCCTGCGCCCCGACGGCGGACGCGCGTTCGCGCTCGGCCAGGACCTCGCGCGCCTCAAGCCGGTCGAGCTCGAGCGTTTCCGCCTGCAGCACACCGGTTTCGTGTTCCAGGGTTTCAACCTGTTCCCGGCGCTCAACGCACTCGAGCAGGTGATGCTGCCACTCGGCTACCTCGGCCTCGACAACGCAAGCGCACGTCGACGCGCCATCGATGCACTCGGCGAGGTCGGCCTCGGCAGTCGCATGCAGCTGAAACCGGCGCAGCTTTCCGGCGGCGAGAAGCAGCGTGTCGCGATCGCACGCGCTCTGGCGAAGGAGCCGCAGTTGCTGTTCGCCGACGAACCGACCAGCGCGCTGGATGCCGCGAACGGGCAGATCGTCATCGACACCCTGCACCGGATCGCGCGCACGCATGGCGCGACCGTGCTGTGCGTGAGCCACGATCCGCGCCTCACGGCGCACGCGGATCGCGTCCTCGCGATGGAGGATGGCAAGATACTGTCCGACCGCCGCCCCGCCGCAACCTCCGTCCAGGAAGTCCACCGATGAGCATCGCCCGCGCCCTGCACGCCGGAATGATCGCGATGATGTCCGTCGCCGCACTGGCCGGTCTCGCGGCGTGTTCGTCGGAGCGGGATGCGAACGCCGGCCCGCTGCCGCCGTCCGGCACGTATCTGGCAATGGCGCGCGGGCAGGTCGATGTCGAAGGCGGACTGGTGCGCGTCGTCGCCGCGCGCGACGGTCGCGTCGAGGAGGTGCGCGTCGAGGACGGCGATGTCGTCAAGCAGGGCGACGTGCTCGCGCGCCTCGAACAGCGCCCGGCGCGCATTGCGCTCGGCATCGCCGAGGCGACGCTGGCGCAGGCGAACGCACAGGCCGGGGTGCTCAAGGCCAAGCTCGCGCCGCTCGCCGACCAGGCGCGTCGCGTCGCCGAAGCCGCCGGCGCGGGCGCGGCGAGCGGTCAATCCGCCGACGACGCCGGTACCGCGGTCGCGGTGCTGAAAGCGGAAGTCACTGCCGCCGAGGCCGCCGCGCGCGTCGCGCGCGAGCAGGTCGAGCAGGCGCGCGCCGAACTCGACCAGCGCACGATCGTCGCGCCCGCTGCCGGACGCATCGTGCGGCGCTCGGTGCATGTCGGCGATTCCGTGTCGGCGCAGGCAGGCGCCGAGCTGTTCCAGCTGCTGCCGGACCGTCCCCGCATCGTGCGTGCCGAATTGAATGAAGCCTACGTCGACCTGGTCAAGCCGGGCATGCGCGCCGAAGTCGTGCGCGACTCCGACCAGGGCACCGTCGTAAGCGCCGAAGTCCTGCGCGTCGGCGAAGTATTCGGCCCCAGCCGCCTCACCGACGATCCGGTCGAACGCGCCGGCGCGCACGACGTCGAGTGCGTGCTGCGCCTCGACGGTGGCGAGTTCCGCATCGGCCAGCGCGTGCTGGTGCGATTCAAGAAGCAGGGCTAAGGTCGAGCGGCCAATCAACCGGACCGGCTGTGGTGTTGCTTCCAGCCCTCCGTCCCCGGGCCGGCCTCGACCCGAAACCGACCCGAAAGGCGACCGCCGCTAGGCTGCAGTCCGTGGCGGTCCCAATCGGGCCGCAGGAAGCAGCCCGTGTCCCAGTGGACCATCCTGTGCGACTTTGACGGCACGATTTCCGTCGAGGACATCACCGATTCGCTGCTCGAACGCTTCGGCCGACCCGGCTGGCAGTCGCTCGAGCAGGCGTGGAAGCGCGGCGAGATTGGTTCGCGCGATTGCATGGCGCAGCAGGTCGGCCTGCTCGAAGCCACCGACGGCGAGCTCGATGCGCATCTGGACAGCATGATGATCGATCGCGCGTTCCCGCAGTTCGTCGCGGCGGCGCGTGAAGCAGGGGTGCCCCTGACCGTGCTCAGCGACGGCCTCGACTACGCGATCCGACGGGTACTCGGCCAGCATGGGCTCGACGACCTGCCGATCGTCGCCAATCGCTTCACCGCGGTGGGGGAAAGCGGCTGGCGCCTCGAATTCCCCTTCGGCAGCCCGCACTGCCGCAGCGGCAACTGCAAGTGTGCGAGCGTGGCGGGTGCACACGCCGAGCGTCGGCGCGTGCTGCTGATCGGCGATGGCACCTCGGATTTCTGCGTCGCCGGCGTGGCCGACCTCGTGTTCGCCAAGCATCGCCTGATCGAGCATTGCCGCTCGGCCGGCATCCCGTACGTGCCGATCACCGGGTTTGCCGACGCGCTCGAATTGCTGCCGACGTTGCTGGCGGGCGAGCTTGCTGCGCATGGCGATGAAGCGATGCCGGCGCCCACGCAGCAGGTCGCGTGACGCGGGATCGAATACGGCGACGCTTATCCAGGTATCACCCTGCCAACGATGCCATGCCCACGCGTGGCCGATCGCACGACCGGAGTCACCACCTTGAACATGGACACCTCCACGCATCCTTCCGCGCTCGCCGACGGTCTCCAAACCGGTCGCAGCGGCGAGCTGTTCGGCGCCGCCTGCAAGCTGATCCCGGGCGGCGTCAACAGCACCGCGCGCGCGACGTGGTCGGGCTGGAACCCATATCCGTTGTTCGTCGAGAGCGGACAGGGTTCGCGCCTGACCGACGTCGATGGCAACGAATACATCGACTACCTGCTTGGCCTCGGTCCAATGATCTTCGGCCATCGTCCGGCGCGCGTGACGCAGGCGGTGGTCGACTTCATCCAGAACCGCGGCACCGTGTTCGCGCTGCCGACCGCCGACGAGGCGCGCCTCGCGCAGAAGATCGTCGATGCGATTCCGAGCGTGGACATGGTGCGGCTGTGCAATACCGGCACCGAGGCCGTGCTGTACGCGACGCGTCTCGCGCGTGCGTTCACGAAGCGCAGCAAGATCATCCGCTTCGAGGGCATGTACCACGGGTTCTCGGACGGCGTGTACTGGAGCAAGCATCCGTCGATCAGCAAGGCGGGCCCCGACAACCGTCCGATTGCGGTGGCCCAGGGTCCGGGCATGCCGAAGGGCGTGGAAGACAACCTCATCATCCTGCCGTGGAACGACGCGCAGGCGCTGGAGGACGCGATCCGGCGCGAAGGCGACAACATTGCCGCCGTGCTGACCGAACCGGTCATGTGCAACACCGGCTGCATCCTGCCCAGGCCCGGTTACCTCGAGGCGATGCGCGAGATCACGTCGAAGCACGGCATCGTGCTGATCTTCGACGAGGTCATCACCGGTTTCCGCCTCGGCCTCGCCGGTGCGCAGGGTCGCCTCGGCATCAAGCCGGACCTGTCGGTGTTCGCGAAAGGCATCGGCGGCGGCTTCCCGGTCGCGGCGATGGGTGGTCGCGCCGACATCATGGCGCTGGTCGCGAACGGCACGGTGTCGATGGCGGGCACCTACAGCGCGAACGGCATCGCGATCGCGGCCGCGAACGCGGCTCTCGACGAACTCAACACGCCGGGGCTGTACGCACAGCTCGATGCGGTATCCGACGAGCTGCGCTCGGGCCTTGCCACGGTCATGGCGGATGCGGGCTTGCCCGCCTACGTCGTCGGCATCGGACCGCTCATGCAGGTATGGTTCGCGAAGGACGAGATCCACAACTACCGCGACGCTGAACGCCACGCCGACCAGAAGATCTTCGACGTATGGTGGAGGGGCATGCTCGCGCGTGGCGTGCTGTTCCATCCGGGCGCGTACGAAAACCTGTTCGTATCGACCGCGCACACGCGCGCGGACGTGGCGGCTACGCTCGAGGCGGCGAGGCAGGTCGCGGCGGAGCTTGCGCGCACGATCTAGGAATGGTCACTGGCCCGCCGCGGGCCACGCCAACCTATCGGGTGCTGGAAGGAATGGTGGGCTCGAGCCCACCCTGCCGCGTGTTCCTAACCGGAATTTGACGCCGCACATCGCGGTTTCGGCAACACTGCGCGCCCCCTCGAATGGAATCCGTTTCGATGAGCCGCTTCGTGTTCGGTGTTGTCGCAAGCCTCGTGCTGGCATGGAATGTACCTGCGGTCGCGGTGGAATCCACGGCGCCCGCTGACACGGCATCGCTCGACACGATCGTCGTCACCGGCGAGCAGCCCGGTCCCGGCCTGTGGAAGGTATCGAAGGGCGATCATGCGATGTGGGTGCTCGGCACGCTCTCGCCGTTGCCGAAGCGCTTCGAATGGCGTGCTGCGGAGGTCGCGCGGCGGATCGCCGAGTCGCAGGAGGTGCTGCTCGCGCCGCATGTGAAGATGGAGCCGGACACCGGCTTTTTCGGTCAGCTCGCATTGCTGCCGTCGCTGATCGGCATCCGCGACAACCCCGACGGCGCAAAGCTTGCGGACGTGCTGCCGGCGGATCTGTATGCGCAGTGGAGCGCCCTCAAGCAGCGCTACATCGGTCGCAGCGGCAAGGTCGAGAAGTGGCGTCCGATCTTCGCCGCGCGCGAGCTCTACGTCGCCGCGATCGGATCCGCCGGTCTCGCCGAGAAGCCGATCGTGGCCGATGCGGTGCGCAAGGCAGCGAAGAAGGCCGGCGTACCGCTGCGGCCGGTCGTGCTCGAAATCGGGATCGAGGCACCGAAGGCGCTGCTGAAGGACTTCAAGAAGGCGGCGCTCGACGACCAGGCATGCTTCCGCGCGACGCTCGAACGAGTGGATACGGATCTGGCTCGCATGACCGCGCGCGCGAACGCGTGGGCGACCGGGGATCTGGGCGCGTTGCGCGCACTGCCGCATGTGGACGAGGAAGGTCCGTGCCGCGATGCGATCCTGAAACTGTCGCTGGCGCGCGAACACGGCCTCGACGGCATCGAGGCCAAGGTGCGCAAGGCATGGCTCGACGCGGCGACGGAGGTGCTCGACCGGGACACGACGAGCTTCGCGATCCTGCCGATGCGCCTGGTCGTCGATGCGGACGGCTACCTCGCCGCGCTGCGCGCGCGCGGCTATTCGATCGAAGCGCCGGATGATGGTGCCGGGGATGTGGCCGAGTAGGGCGGACGCGCGCGCAGCGCAAGTCCGGCCAATGTGTCGATCATGCCGATGCCGGACGGCGGCACGCACTGCGTGCGTACCGCCCTACGCGGCTGTCCCGTGGTATCGCCGATCGCCCTGCTGCCGACCGGCGCGAAAGGCGAGGCCCGCGAGACCTCGCCCGTGTCTTAGCGATCCGTCGCGTCAGCGTTCCCAGCGGCCACGGTCATAGCGCCAGCGGTCTCCGTCGCGGTCCCACTGCGCTGGCCGGTAGTGGTAGCCGTGACGTTCGCGGACCCAATATCCGCGGTGCCAGCGATGGTGGCGATGCTGCCATCCCCAATAGCCGGGCACCCAGACATAACCACGGCGCGGGGCCGGCACGATTTCCGCGCGCAGGGGAGGTGGCGCGACGTTCGCGTAGATGTCGACATGCACGCGCGCCTGCGCCGGGGCCGCCGCGAACGAAAATGCGCCGGCGGCGGCGAGGGTTGCGGTGAGCAGCAGCTGCTTGCGGATCTGCACGGTCGTCTCCTGTCGCGCCGGTGGGGCGCTGGCGGAGCCGAAGCTAGGACATGCGCACTGAACGGACGCCGATCCCGCAGGCGCCTGAATTCAGCGCGTTGCCGCCCATTCACGCACCGCGCCCACGAAGTGCAGGCAATCGATGTGGCGGTTGTACAGCGGCGTCGGCGCGGCCCGGATGACATCCGGTTCGCGCCAGTCGACGACGATGCCGCTCGCATGCAGGTGTTCGAACAGCGAACGTCCTGCTTCGCGCGGGCCTTTCACGCGCAGCGACAGCTGGCAGCCACGGCGTGCCGGGTCGTTCGGCGTCGCGATGTCGAGCACGTCGCCCGCATGCGTGCGGATCAGCTCATCGAAGTACGCGGTCAGCGCCTTCGACTTCGCGCGCAGCGCGGGCATGCCGGCGCGCCGGAAGAAACCAAGCGAAACGCGCACCGGTGCCAGCGCGAGGATCGGCGGATTGGAAAGCTGCCATCCGTCCGCGCCCGGCGTGGCGACGAACTCGGGCGCCATGCGGAAGCGCGTCGCCTGGTCGTGACCCCACCAGCCGGCGAAGCGCGGCAGGTCGGCGCGCGCGTGGCGCTCGTGCACGAAGCAGCCGGCGACCGCGCCGGGGCCTGCGTTGAGGTATTTGTAGCTGCACCAGACCGCGAAATCGCAGCCGTCGTCGTGCAGCGCGAGTTCGAGATTGCCGGCGGCGTGGGCGAGATCGAAGCCGACCAGACAGCCTTGCGCGCGCGCCGCGCGCGTGATCGCGGCGAGATCGAACGCCTGGCCGGACAGGTACTGCACGCCCGGCAGCATGACCAGCGCGATGCGCTTGCCGTGCTGCTCGATCGCACCCAGGATCGCGTCCGGCGAAAGCGAGCCGTCGGCGAGATCCGGATCGATCTCGATCAGCGCATCGGCGGGATCGAAACCGTGGAACCTGATCTGCGACTCGACCGCATGATGATCGGACGGGAACGCGTTGCGCTCGATCAGGATCGCGTTGCGTGCCGGCGTCGGCCGGTAGAAGCTGACCATCATCAGGTGCAGGTTCACGGTCAGCGAATTCATCGCGACCACTTCGTGCGGCAGTGCGCCGACCAGCGCGGCGAGGTCGTCGCGCACGAACTGGTGGTACGGCATCCACGGGTGGCGGCCGCGAAAATGCGCCTCCACCGCAAGCTGCTGCCAGTCGTCCAGTTCCTCGAGCAGCGCGTCGCGCGTCGCGCGCGGCTGCAGGCCGAGCGAGTTGCCGCACAGGTAGACCTGTTCGGACCCGTCGTCGTTGCGCGGGATCAGGAACTCGCCACGGAACGCGGCGAGCGGATCATGCGCATCGAGTTGCAATGCGCGCGCTTCGAGTTCACGCAGTTGGTCCGGCGCCACCATCGTCAGTGCTTCAGCGAGGCGACGACCGCGCCGCAGGCGTTGTCGAACGCGGAATTCCACGCCGGTGGCGTCGTTGCGAGCATGGGGCGCTGACAGCGCACTTCGACCGCGATGTTGCCGCTCAACTGGAAGCTGTCGCGCACGAGGTACTTGGTCTTGCCGCGCACGACGAAATACTGGTGTGCGGACGTGTCCTTGTTGGCCGGATCCGCTTCGTAGCCACCCTGCGTCTTGGCACGTTCGAACTCGTCCTGCACGGTCGCCGCAAATTGCGAAGCGTCCTTGAGCTGGCGCGTCTTCACGGTGACGTTCGCCACATCCTCGCTGCCCTGCGCGCTCGCATCAGGTACCTGGAACGCGACGGCCTGCGGATTGCCGTCGGTCTTTTCCATGATCGCGGTCCAGTCGGCGGGGACGTGGAAGCGCACCTGGTCCCCATTGAGCGAGTAGTCGGTCTTCGCCTGCGCATGCACGGTCGCGGCGGCGAAGGCGGCGAAGAGGGCGGTCGGCAGGATGGTTGAACGCAACATCGGCATCACGTGTTCACTCCGTGTCGTTGGAAAAACGCGAATGGGGAAGGTCGAGCCAGTCCAGCGCCGTGCCGTGGAACAGGCGCGCCTGCTGCGACGGCGGCAAACCCAGCGCGGCGATGCCGCTGCCGGGTTCCTGCTCGCCGAGCGGGAACGGATAGTCGGTGCCGAGCATGACGTTGTCGACGCCGACGACATCGAGCAGGTAGCGCAGCGCGACCGGGTCGTGCACGCACGAATCGAAGTAGATGCGGCCGAGGTACTCGCGCGGCCCGCGCGCGTTGTCGGTCGCGACAAGGTCGGGGCGCATGCGAAAGCCGTGTTCGATGCGTCCGATCGTGTACGGAAACGAGCCGCCGCCGTGGGCGAAGCAGACCTTGAGGCGCGGCAGGCGTTCGAGCACGCCGCCGAAAATGAGGCTGCACACCGCGCGCGACTGCTCGGCCGGCATGCCGACCAGCCACGGCAGCCAGTACTTCGGCATCGACGCGGCGCCCATCATGTCCCATGGATGCACGAGGATCGCCGCTCCGATTTCCGCGGCGGCCTCGAAGAACGGGAACAGCTCCGGCGCGTCGAGGTTCCAGTTCTCGCAATGCGAGCCGATCTGCACGCCGGACAGGCCGAGTTGCTCGACGCAGCGTTCCATTTCCTGGATCGCCAGCGTCGGCGACTGCAACGGCACGGTGCCGATGCCGGCGTAGTGGCGCGGATACCTGCGGCAGATGTCCGCAGTGTGGTCGTTGAGGTGGCGATGCAGCTCGAGTGCCTGGCTTGGCTTGGCCCAGTACGAGAACAGCACCGGTACGGTCGACACGACCTGCACGTCGACGCCGAACCTGGCGTAGTCGGCGATGCGCACCTCGGGATCGAATGCGTTCGCCCAGACCTCGCGGAAGAACTTGCCGTCCTTGTAGATGCGGTGGCGGCCTTCGGCCTGCACCATCACCGGGAAGCGGTCGTCGCCATATTTCTCGGCGAGGTTCGGCCAGGTCGGCGGGAGGATGTGCGCGTGGGTGTCGATCTTGAGCATCGGGCGCGAGTCTAAAGCATCGCGCGCGAGGGTGCTGCCGGTCGGGTCGTGCTGATGCCGTAGGCGGTTGCGCTCGAAAGAAAGGCGCCGCGACCTTGCGGTCGCGGCGCCCGAATTGCATCACGCAGATCGATCAGTTGCCGTCGAAGCCGTTCGCGAAGATGCGGTCGATGCAGCTGACGCCGACGGTGACGACGTTCGCGCCGGACACCGTGCCGCTGCCGTTGGTGACCGTGCACACTTCGGTCGGGTTGATCGGCTGGGCC